>Ga0180433_10000449_pt1 | contig 70393 bp, 88 predicted proteins | sample SS_ome_8_FD_132980 | JGI IMG/M metagenome (GOLD analysis project Ga0180433, IMG submission 132980) | Hypersaline lake sediment archaeal communities from the Salton Sea, California, USA - SS_1_D_1 metaG | ecosystem: Environmental > Aquatic > Non-marine Saline and Alkaline > Hypersaline >...
GGCCAGGTGAAAAGAGTTAATTGGAAACGGCGTAAAAAAGATCGCCGGCTAGGGTATGCGATTCATTTCACGAGTAGATTTACAAAGGTGGAATGTGAATAGATTTCTCAAACATCCAGATGTTGCAAAAGGAATTGATATTGCTTTTAGAAGTGGACTGGGATTAGCTTTTGACTGGACAACGTGTGGCGGTGCTTCAATTAATTTACACACAAAAGAAATTAAGATTAGCATGAGAGATGTCAAGGGTCGCTTTACAAGCGTAGAGCGATTCTTGAATCATTTGTTTCATGAGCTAGGACATTGGCAATGTAAGCTAGACCGGAAATTTACCAGATATCATGAGGGCGAGTTAACTTACGATGTTGCAAAGCAAATTGGGCTGAAAGCAGAGAGGTATGTAGATAGAGTTGGCGAAAGGCTAATGCAAAGAGCATACGGAGACAAATACAAATATGAACGAGGATATGAGTTGGAGGGAGCAGCTAAATTGTATAGGCAAAACCTCGATGCGGAATTTGCTGGAACAGCTCAAAAGGGCTTTTTCCAAGATTATCAAGCCCCTGAGATGAGATGTAGCGTTAAGAGATGTAGAGATCAACTGGAGTGTTGGGTGATGGTTCCAAATCTTGGAAAGATAGGCCTATGCGATAGGCATTGGGATCAATATTGTGACGATAGAGATAAGATTTTAGAGAGGATTGATAAGAGGAGGGTAGAAAAGTGAATTACTGGGTTAAAGAAATGTTAGAAGACTTTAAACATGTCAAAGATCTTACATCTGAAGATTTGCATGATTTGCTGAAAGGAATTTGTCAGCAGTATTTTAATCGGATGATGGGATCAAGAGTTGAAGCTATTGGAGCTTTGCATTTAATTGAGCAAGAAATTATTGATGAGGCAAGACAAGAGCTTCTTCAAAGAGGAAAGAAAGTAGATTGGTAAAAGGAGAGCAAGGAATGATTCGTCAATTCAAGCTTAGCGCCGTGTCTGCGGGAAGTTGCGCTGCATTTGAAGAGAGTGTTGAAGCAGCAATTAAAAGAATTCTTAAAATTGAGGGAGCACTTATAGGAACGGTTAAAACGTTCTATAGCGAAGGCATGCATATTGCTCATATTTCATATCAAATTCCTTGCGATAAGGAGAAAGACGATGACAAACAAGTACAAGACTGAGGAGCGAGTGAACATTTGGGATTGGGCCGAGGATAAAGGCCTAGTGAGAAAAGTTCATGGAATAAACGGAGAGCTGGCCGATCTAGCTACCGACAAGAAAGCTCTCTTTGAATTTCTCAGGAATCTTTCAGACAAGGTAGATCTGGCCCTTAGTGGACAGACCCAGTGTTGCGGATGTAGTCCCGAGCTGCAAACACTACCGGAGAAATATTAAGAGAAGGAGAAAAGGAATGAAGTTAGAGAATTGGTCATTTGTAGTGTCAATTGGTGATCCGTATAAGGCACCCGAACAATGGCGGAAGGCCCTTTCGGGCGAGGTTCATGGGAATCCAAACTTTGAAAATGGAAAGCGAATTGTTACGTCAAACGTAATGGAGTTTGATCCTGAACAGCTAACGGCTCGCACTGAGTCGGGAAGTGTTTATGTACTCGGACAAATGGATCCCGGCTTTGCCGATTATTTAGCAACAAATAAATATACTCTCGAGGATTATAGGAAATAAAATGCTGGAGTATGTCATACTATTTTTGGTCATTTTGCTGGCTGATTTTATCGCAGAGGTGACCGTTGAAGCGATCAAATATTATCGCAACAAAGACATGGAAGATATCAAGTGCGATGGATGCGGAAGAGTAAGAAAAACGAGACTGACGAAAGATAAATACTATTGGATGTGTAAGGACTGTTTGCCTGTCTACAATGAAGAGAATTTGACGGAAGAGGAGAGAACAGGTGGAAGAGAAAGAACTAACTAAAAAGGTACTAGCGGAGGTAGTAGCAAGCGGGATTGAAGTTAAGTTCTCAAGCTATTACAAATATGAATTCACATTTATAGGAGAGAATAGCTCATTTCATGTCAGGACAACTTACGGTGGATGCGGAGACGATGTTTATCGGTATGATGTAGATACTAGGCCAATTAAGTTTGATATGGATTTGGAATACAAATGGAAATCTGTTACGGTGACTGATAAAAAGACGAAACAGGAGTATTATTGGTACGATGAGAGGTGGTAAATCAGCAGATTGGCAGAGGAGACTAGAAGAAGGCGGCACTCCGCTACCGAAGGCTTTCTTTGAGCTCATGATTGATATTCTTGAAGAGTTAGAGCGGATAAATAGTCAAGATAAAAAAGAAGAGTCAGCTGCAGAATAACTGCGTTTATTAGTTGATATTAGTGGCCATTAAGGTCTATTAGTGTGTCATAAATAGGCCAGATAAATTCCAGAAACAATATAGGTTTTGTCAAATGGATGAAAGATGCCCTAGAAAACTAGATAAATATCCTACTCGTGTTTGTGGCATGGGTAAGCGGAAGGCTGAGAAGATGAAATCGGGACGGTTTAATGTCATGCCTTGTGCTAAGAATGAGTGTGTGTGGTATGTGGACGATCGGAAGTCTAATTACTGCTTCTTCAAATATATGCTGGATAATCCTAGGGAGCATACTCTAGAGGAAGTGGCCAAACTTACGGCTACATCGATCAATAATATAGCCTTACGTGAGGAAGAAGCAAAGAAAAACTTTCGTACTCAGATTGTCAAGATCATGAAAGAGCTGGGCGATCTAGATGACAATTAAATTCCACAATTTAATTTAAAAAATACCCAGGAATATGTTATAATTGTATATTGGACCACTCTATTGAACCATCGGTAATCCTGGAGAAATAATGGGTAAAAAGGATCAAGACACCTTTAAATTTTACGTACCTGTTGAGCTCGCCAAAGGTGAGAGCGAAGATGAATGGCGCGTAAAAGGAATCGCTTCAACTGGGGATAGAGATTTACAAGGTGAAACGGTTAGCCAGTCCGGACTCGATATAAGTCCGCTGAAACAAGGGAAGGGACTTTTTAATAACGATCATCAAAAGGGTCCCGAAAACATTTTAGGTAAGATTGATTATGCCCAAAACACTATGAATGGTTTGTATGTTGAGGGCTATCTTTTTAAACATCAGCCCCGGGCCCAGGCTTTCTTTAATATTATGCGTTCATTGAAGAAGGCGGATAAAAATAGAGTTCAAATGTCCATTGAAGGAAAGATTATTAAACGCAGTGATATTGATAAAAGTGTTATAGCGCGAGCGCGAGTAGAAAAAGTTGCTTTAACCCTTGATCCAGTTAATACCAGTACTTATGCAGAAATTGCTAAGTCATTGAGCGTTGAGAGGCTTGAAGTTGATGAGTGTGCTGACACCATTGAAGAAGTTGAGAAGTCCTCTGAGATGGATAACGTCGCCGAGGGCGATGTGGAGAAGATTCAAGCTGAAGGCGCAACTAAAGCAGATAAAATCCAAAGTGGCGAAAAGAAAAAAAAGAAAAAGGACGAAAAAGTAGAGCTTTCTACTTATGATGATAATCCAACCCTTGCTAAGTCGGAGGATGGCGAGCTATTAGGATATTCGGATAAGGATTCTTCCCTGGCTAGTCCTTCAGTGGCTAGTCAACCGGTTGAAGGGGATGTCGCCTCCTCCGCCCCTTCACCGGATACGGTTGAAAAAGGTGGGGTCGGTAGTGGTCGATATAAGCATAAAAGTAAAATTCATGCTAAAGTCCATCGTCATTTAAAAGGTACGGTGGGGCATGCCCCTCTCAATAATAGAGAATATCAAAGACGAGTGGCTCATGCTATGGGCGATGAATCTCCAACCAAAGTCTCTCAGGCAATTGCTCAAGATCTTATTGAAAGCGGTCATGTAGGTAGGGCTCCTAAGTCTGGCGGTGGAGCAGTTCATGTTGTATTAAATAAAAGTGAAACGGTTTTAGTTAAAGCGCATAAGTTGGAGATGTTGTTAAGTCTTGTTAAGGGCGGTCCCGGTTCTGGGAGAAAAAAGAAAGGCTCAAGAAATACCAAAAAAAAGAGCAAAAAAAGACTTGAAGATGCATTAAGCTTTCATCGTAAAAAAGTTGTACAAGCTCGCAAAGCAGGAAATCCTAGCGATATTCTTGCCCATCAACATGCGGTGGAAACATATAAAAGAATGCTTGGTAAGTCTGAATTAGTAGAAAAAGGTGGACCTGGTAGTGGCAGAAAACATGGTAAAGGAACATCAGGAGCGGCAATTCAGAGACGAGCGTTTGCTGATAGAGGTCCTGGAAGAATTTCCGGAGATAAGGGGATTGCATTAAAGCTATTTCGTGAACAAAAGAAAAAGAATCCTAAGAAATATAACATAAGTGAGGCTGAGTTTAGTAGGCGTTGGGATAAGAAACATAGTATGAAGAAGGCTCGCCCTAAAGGAGTTGGGTCTAGAGGCGGAAAAGTTGTTGGTTATACGCGCTCGGGTAAGCCTAAATATCAAAAGATTCTAAATGCTGCTCACAAGATGGAAGGTTCTTATGGGGCTTACAATCACGAGGCCAGAGGAACCCATAGCGGAAGACCGATTGTAACCGAGAGAGATAAAAAGCTTATTGATAAACTTCATAGCCACGGTCTTAGTGAACATGAGAAAGTTGTTTTTTATGATTCAAAGCGCGGTCGTCATGCAATGGACGATATGATGGGAGCCGGCCTCTATACAGATGAAATGATCAAGTTATTTAAAGAAGATCTTAAGGACTGGGATCTTAATCACGAGCATAAAGCAAAACGCGCTACTAAGGAGTCGAGTGAAAAGGAACCAGAACCCAATAAGTATCTTGATACTCGATAAAGGATTAAACAATGGCAGATAAAGAAAAAGATAAACCGAAATCTAAATTGAAGTATGCCAAGCGAACCGGAACGCCTGGTAATTATGTTTACTGGCATGAGGATGAGAAGAAAGCGATGGTTCCAGGAGATCGTCCAAAAAATGTCGACGAGATTAATTCTAAACCTCGTTACGAGCATCATCCTCACGACGAACGCGCCACCGATCAAGTAGGACATAAAAAGGCGGCTGAAGAGATGGGATCGGAGGAGTTGGAAGCTAAACCAGAGAAGCCGAAAAAGCCATCCAAAAAAGAATCTGAAACAAAGATGATGGCGCTGAAGAAAAAGGGCCCTTCAATAGAAGATAGAGTAGCGGCCATTGAGAAAGAGCATGCTAAAATGGCAAAGAAGGACAAAAGCTTTATGGGAGAGAAAAACGCGGATAAAGAAAAGCTTTTGAAAGAGGGAAAGAAGGATCTTAAAAAGAAGTGCATGAAAAAGTCCGCTGACAATGGCGAAGACGAGTATGTAGAGATTGACAGAGAGAAGCTTGAGAAGATTCTTGATTTGGCAAGAAAACATCTTAGCAAGGGTGGACCCGGGTCTGGCAAGAAGAAAGGCGCTGGTCCAGTTGATTGGGATGAGAAGTTTAAAGAGCGCATGAGAGCTCGGAAAGAAGCTCGCAATCAGGCCGCTCTTGGTAAGATTTCAGGGAAAGTGAAAGAGAGAGAGGAAGCTGATAAAAAGTTTGCCGAGCGTATGAAAGAGCGCAAAGAAAAGCGAAATCAAGCTGCAGCCGGCAGGGTTAGAGAGGGGATGATGTCGGATAAGCAGCGAAAGCGCTTTGGACAGGTAGAGCAAGCCAATAAAGAAAAGAAACAGAGAATTCTTGCTCGCCTTCGATCGTCAGCTAAGGAGCAGATGAAAAAAGCCAGTGGCGAAGGTTCAAGAGGCGGAAAAATTATTGGTCGAACAAAGTCAGGAAAGCCGATTTATGACAAAGCCGACCATCCAGCTCATAAGAAATTTACTTCTCAGGATCATAGGGACGCTGCAGGGCTTCATCATGGTAAAGCTTCGTGGGCCGGAGCTGGTAGTTCTGAAGAGAATAAGACTAAAGCGAAGCATCATAGAGAGCAGCGCGAGAAGCATAAAGATATGGAAATGCCTCGACACACTCGCAATCTTATAGAAGATAAGTATAAACAGAAATATCCAAAAAGAATTGTTCCTGAATTTGTTAAAAGGCCAAGAGAAACTTATTAATGAAAATTGAAAAAGCAAAACTAGAACAACTTCTTAAGTTGCTTAAAAAAGCCCTCGCCATTGGTGCGGGCGATTCTAGTTATGCTAACACGTTGCCAGGGGACATGAGCGGGGCGGTTGCTAATACAACTGAGAGTCTTGCTGGTGGAAAGAAAAAGAAAAAGCGCAAACAGAAGCGTAAAGGTGAGGAGATTGAGAAGGCTGTTAATCAAGTAATCGAAGAAGATAGCGAGTTGTTAGTAAGATTGGCAAAGGGAGAAAAGATCCCTGGTGGTAAGGCTGCTGGAAGGCCCGATAGTGACTTTGATTCAAAAGAGCTAGCTATGGGGATCAAAGTCGAAATGGAGCATACAAAGGATAAGGCAAAGGCTAAAGAGATCGCAAAAGATCATTTGGCAGAATTTGCTGATTATTACACGCGCCTGAAGGCAATGGAAAAGAAGGCTGAAAAGGAAAAGAAAGAGGTTAAAAAGGCCGCCATCGTTGTCAAAGATCCTAAAGATAGGGATAGAGCATTTGAGATCGAGACGACTAAAGAAGGTAAGAAAAAACTTGTTCTACCTCGTCCTCAGGATGGAAAAGGCTCAATGCAAGGCGAACGCGGTAGGGGAATGGGGTCTGGTAAAGGAAAGAATAAGATTAAGGGATGTAAGCTTCTTAATGCAAATGATGATATATCAAGACAAAAGAGGAAGAAAATTTTTAAATCAATTTTAAAGGAGGTTAAAAATAGGTTCCCGGAAATGGATTATCAAACAATAGTTGATATTACCATGAAAAGATGGGAAAAGAGACTTCTAGAGGAAGATTCAGATACGACGTCTGAGTCCGATAACAAACAATAAAAGGAGAAAGGTGAACATGTCTGATCTTGAGAAGACCAAGCTTGAAGAGCAGGAAAAGGTCGAAGAGACTGTGACTGACGAAGAGCTTGAGAAATCCATCGATGATCTTATCGATGAGTACCTCGAGAGCGAAGAGAAGGCTGAGGCCGATTCCGCTGACGAAGAGACCGGCGAAGAGCAGGTTGAGAAGTCCGAGGAAGGAGCCGAGGAAGAGCCTGAAGAGACTCCTGAATCTATCGAAATCTCAGTTGAAGATCTCCAGTTGCTGAAAGCTGCAAAAGAGCAGAAGGCAAAGGAAGAGTCAGCTAAGAAGGAAGAGGAATTCAAGAAATCAATTCAGGACATCGTTCAAGAGGAAATCAAAGATCTCCGAGAAGCAGTCAGTGAGCTGACTAAAGCCCTTCGTGCACCCAAGTCTAGCCGCCAGTCGGTTAGTAAGGTGAACGAGGTTAAGAAGTCATTTCATACGGCTGCTGAGAACGAAGGGACAAAGAAGATTTCTAAGTCCCAGGTTCTTGACACAATGGAAGAGCTTTGGAAGGCCGGAAAAATTTCCGGTGCCTCACTAAGTGGTTATGAAGCAACCTCTCAGATTCTTGATCCCAAGGATCGCGAAGTTGTTGAAAATGCAATCAGAGAGTCAAAGTAAGGGAGTATTAATCAATGGCAAATAACAACCCTTCTTCGTTGACTGGTTTTGGAGCCGATGCTCCCCAGCTTCTCGAAGAGATCACCAAAGCGTTAAGCTTTGCGAATCAAAATTATTCGGATACGTTGCCGGGTGATTTTACAGGTGCTCCCGCTCTTCAGGTTGAATCACTCGACAAGACTCTGAGAGTGGTTACCCATGAGCAAAAGCATCTGCTTCTTTGGAATGATATTCCGAAGACTCCTGCATACAACACGGTTGAGCAGGCCAATACGAATAACAGTTATGGCGCACAGATTCCAGCCTTCTTTCAGATGGCAGGAGCTCCAGAAACTGCGGATTCTGGCTACGATCGAAATGTGGTGCAGATTAAGTACTTGGGCGTTCAGAAACAGATCAATCATGACGTTATGCTGGTTAGGCAAGCTCATGGTCCGATCGTTCAAAGAGAGATCAAAAATGGAGCTCTCTGGATTCTGGCACAGCTCGAGCGCGCTCTCTTTTCAGCCGACAGTTCCATCAATGGCCTAGAGTTTGATGGTATTGATAAACAGGTTGAGGATAAAGAGGGTCAGGCTGAGTTTAAAGCTCAGGCCTTTGATGGCTACAATGTGCTGAGTGGCGCAGATACCATCATTCTCGATAAGCGAAATGATCTCCAGAGTGGAGAGGTTTTGGATGAGGAAATCCTCGAAGAGGCCGCTCTCGTTCAGGCGAACAATTTCGGTATGTGCACGGATATGTACATGGATACGAAAGCTCACAGTGACTTCAGCCGTGCTTTCTATGCTAAGGAGCGCATCAATACGCTCGGTATGGAAGGAAAAGCTGGTTATGTTGTGAAGCAGTTCGTTTCCGGTTCCGGCACTTTTAATCTTAAGTCTGGTGTGTTCCAGCGACCTCGCCGAATCCCGTTGGCGGCAGCTGTTTCATCTGAATCAGCTCCTACCCTTCAGGACGCGAATGCTGGTGACAATAGCCCGGCTTCTGGCGATTCTCAGTTTGCGGCCGTTGACGCTGGTCAGTACCAGTATAAGGCTTCTGCTGTTTATGCTGATGGTGAAACGTTGGCAGGCGGCGCGAAGGCTGTTACTCCGGCAGCTGGCGACAAAGTCGTGCTAGATATTCTGCCAGGTTCGAACCCCAGTGGCGTTCAGTATTTCAATATCTTTCGTTCACCAAAAGGTAGCGCGGCTACTTTTGAGTTTATCGGTCGTGTGAAACCTGAGAATTTCCACGCTGGTGATGGTGATTTTCGTGATCTGGATATTGATCTTAACGCTGATATGCCAGGTTTGTCTCGCGCTTATCTCATGCAGATGAACGAAGACAACCTTGCGTTCAAACAGCTTCTTACTATGATGAAGATCGATCTTGCATTGCTTGGTACGAACTATCGATGGATGCAGCTGCTTTATGGTGCGCTTCATATGTATACACCTCGCAAGAATTGTATCGTGAAGAACATCGGGCGTTCATAATCTAGAATCTAATCGTTAGATTCATATAAACGGGAAGGGGATTAGCTTTAGTGGCTGATCCCCTTTTCCTGTATAATGAGGATGGAGGATGAAGATGGGTAAAGAATTCTGGGAAAAGCAATATAAGAAGTGGGGATATTCAGGTTGTTATATTCTTGACCTATCGCTAGATGAGCATGAAAAACGGGCGCAAAAGATAGGTCCAAAAGAATGCATGTATACATGTTGGGGATTAGAGTTTGAAATGGGGGAAGATGGAGATCCATTTTACTGGGAGCTAGATTACGATGGCAAAAAGAAATACAAACAAGTCTACAAAATCTACAAGCGTTATTCCGAAGTATCGCCAGGTTCTTTTTCTTGATATTGATGGTGTCCTCAATTCACATCAAAGTGAAGTAATGTATATGAATCTCCACGATCCGATTCCTTCTAGCTGGGATCAGCGCCCATGTCCGATTGCACTTGGCAATCTAGTGAAGATTCTCAAAGATTGTCCGGATGTTGTGATTATTATTTCAAGTGCTTGGCGCTATTGGAAAAACTTGAAAGAGCTGAAAGAAATGTTTACCGAATGGATCGGAAAGGAATATGCTAAAAGAATCAAAGGAACTACTCCTGTTACAGATATTCGAATAGATGGAAGTGAGTATAGAGGGTCGTGTATTAAGAAGTGGATTGAGAAAAATGGGATGCCGTCAAAGTTTATTATTCTAGACGATAATAGCGACATGGAGCCATATATGGACCATCTCCATAAAACGTGCTCCCTTCATGGTCTTCAGCTTGGAGACGCTTTCATTATTGTAGAATACTTTACAGGTAAGCCATATTATAATGGACCGAAAACAGTTATTTAGAGGATGTTATGATTCGATGGGCTTGTAAACAGATTTGGGATTTTTGTGAATATTGGGAAATTAGTTTAGGGCGATTGGCACCATACGTTTTTGGAGGTATGATAGGTCAATGGCCAAAGAGGGTTAAATGAAATACTTTTTAGTAAGGCAGTCAAATGAGGAAAGAGTAGACGAGGAGGAATTCAATACCAGAGCAGAAGCTATGCAGCATCTTGATCGGCTTAGGAAGAAATATTTGACAATTATACGATCTCTGCGAATGAGAGGAAAAAAGGATAAGGCCGATGAGGCAATGGACGCTTTAGAAGAAATCATTATTGCAGAAAGACAAGATATTGAGCCTATTGAGAGATAACATGAAGCTTTTGACTCTTACATTAATAGTAGGATTTATGTTTATTCCCAAACATATTCATTGTAAAAGTGTGGTATTAAAAACAAAGAAAAACACCAACCATACGATTCGAAACATTGACATTACATCGCCTCAGAAGTTGCCAAGTGAGATTAAGATTGAAATTAACATAGATGAATTATTGAAGAAAAACAATAATAAAAAGGTGATTAGATATGAATAAAGAAAATACAAAAAAATTACTTAAGCGCTTCCCACTCATGTATCGAGGTTATTATAAGAATATGCGCCAAACTTGTATGTGTTGGGGCTTTAGTTGTGGCGATGGCTGGTTTGATCTCTTGTGGATGCTTAGTTTGGCTATTGAGGATGAGCTTAAAAGGAATTGCGGACACACCTGGCTTAAGGTTCGATGGGGACTCTTAAGGGCATGGTTTGCTCGTAAGTGGAATTGGCTTGTGTTTAGACAGCCAAAATGGCTCTATCGAAAAACAGATTTTGGACCCATTGCTCGCGGTATTATGTGGTCAGATTCAGGAGTATTTGAAGTTACTCAGGTAAAAGAGAAGTTTGGTGGTTTGCGCTTTTATACTCAGGCCTGCAATAGTAGAATTCATAGTCTTATTAGTCTCGCTGAGAGAGCTTCATATAATACGTGCGAACAATGCGGTAAATATGGTAGGCTGCGTGGCCATGGCTGGTTATATGTAAGCTGTAATGAACATGCGAGAGAAGGTGATAGAGACGAGGATCTCAAGGCGGAGAGAGAACCTACAGAGAACCTGTTGGAACAGGCGTTGGCAATGCTAGGCAAACCTGAAGAAATAGCAAAACAAGATGCTCCCCAAGGTTGGGCGATTATGATGAAAAAGCTGATTGATAAGATTGAGGACCTGATTTACTAGAAATGGACGTCAAAGAAGAAATATATAGGCTACAAAAACGAGTCAATGAATATCATCAAAAGGTCGAACGAATCCTTGGCTATACAAAAGGAGTTCTTTGGTTTGAAACGCCAAATCCGCTTCTTGGAGGAATCACGCCTCTTGATATGATTAAGATGGGAAGACATGAAAAGCTATTTAAATTTATTGACAACCAAATAGCCGAAGGCGGATGGGAAAAAGATGATGCAAAACACAACGATTAGACAGCACATAAAAAGCTGGAGAGCTGAACAACAGGATAATTATAGGACTGTTTGCTTATGTGGAATGTCAGATTGGAATTATGTATGTGATAAGTTTAATTCAGTTTATCACTGTAATAATTGTGGACGAACAACTTGGATTGATTTAAGAACTGGCGGAGTTAGTGTTATTGCTAAAGGGCTGAAATGGGATCAGATTAAGAAGTAGCAACACTTGTCAGGGCCTTCTGCTCAAAAATACAAAGAGCGCAGACCGTCCTTGAGCTGCAAAAATTACTAAAACAGGTGGCGTGGACAAGGTAGTTGCTGTATAAAGAAAGTAGGGGATATGGTGAAAAAGCTACATTGTGATATTTGTGACAAATGCAGGAAAGTATTAGATTACAACCAGATAATTAAACCAATTGTGATACGAGGAAGAAAAGGCCCATATCATTATTGTTCCATGAAGTGTTGTCAAGAGCATGAAGAAGAGCGTAACGAGAATGAGAAGGTCACGTTTGAAGAATAATCATCCTAAATGGGATGATAACTTCAAAGATATGACTGTAAGACAGGCTAACTGTATTCGCAAGATGAGGGTGGAATATAACTGTTCTTGGCGGGTGGTAGCTGGAATTTGCGATGGCTTTTGGAATGGTAACTGGGGAGAAAATCAAATTGTCGGAATGGATATTTGTAAGAGGGCAATGGAAGTATTAGGCCAAACTTGGGAAGACTGGGGAGAGTAAGATGAGGTACATTAAACAAAAGGATACTTATAGTTGCGGGCCAATTGCTTTAATTAATGCTATGAAGTGGGCGGGCTTCAATTATACTTACAAAGATCTAAAACGAATGCAAAGGCTTTGTAAGTGCAAGTATCCAAATGGAACTCATTGGCGAGATATGACTAATGCTATCAGAGATATGTCAAAGCTTATGACCACTACTCGTAAGAATTGGCCGCTTATTCTTGATATTATTAAGCACCTGGAGAAGGATGGTGTTGTTATTCTTGCATATAAGAGAGATCCTAAGCATGTTGGGCATTATATTTTGATTACAGATTATGATAAAGAAAAACAAGAGTTTAAAGTAGTTAATGCTGGTCGTCCTTGTACCCGCACGACATCAAAGATGAAAAAAGATACTCTTGATAATATTATTAAACATCGATATATGAAGAATCGCCGCCCACATTTTCCGGCAGCATGGTTTATCAGATTTAAAGTAATGAGGAGAGAGGCAGCATGAAAAAAAACCAAGAAAAACGTAGAGTTAGAGCTCTTGAGCGAGCTCGCAAATACCTCAATGATCCCAACCACATACCTAAATGCTGTACTAAGCTAGATAAGAGCTCAGAAGAGTTTAAATTAGCACTAAAACAGTATAGAAATCAATTATCCAATGAAATCAAAGTATTAGAGGAGCGTACAAAAAACGTTACTTCTTGACAAAAAGTTCTTGCCTTTTTCTGCGAAATCAGCTATAATATAAGAAAGAGGGGAGGACATCATATGAATACAATCACTCGTAAACGGATTCAGAACGGTCACAGGGTCGATGTTGAATTCAAACGCATTGGTTGGTTTCATGTGAACGAGGAGACGGTTTTTACGCGCACCTATGAGGTTGCGGCCTGGTATACGAACATTGCAGTTCAGCCGGGTTGGTATCCTGTCTATCAACAGCGACCGGGCGAGGATTTCTTCGTCGAGATGCCTGGCGTAGTTGTTGGGTCGGATTTCACCTCGCTTTTTTGCGGCAATCGAGTTGGGAGCAAGGTGAATGAAGATGTTGGGAAGGAAGATGTCTATGTTTTGAGTGGTTGGAATTTTCAGCTTAAAACGCGTAATGAGATTACGCTTGACTAGGAGGAGGGAATATGAAAAATAACTATCACCAGTCAGAAGTTTGGAGAGGCGAGAATACTCGCGGTCATTTTGTCCAGATTCTTAAGCTCAATGAAAAAACGTTTTATGTCCGGGTTGATCGTCATGTGGATAGTGAGTATAAAACGTTTAAGAGTTATGATGAGGCCGCCCGGTTTGCAGAAAAAGCGATTGCAAGTTAGGAGGGGATGAGATGAGAGATTTTATTGAGATTGGTCCCGTTCCGGCTGATGAGCCTTGTGCCCAGGTTGGTGAGGAGAATTATCGTGAGAAGGCTTATAAAGAGTGTGCGCGGTTTATTGAGCTGATTCGCACTAAACTCGGTCCCGAGCCGAAGAAGGCGCGTTTGGCAATTAAAGCTTTTCCGCATGACTTTGGGACCTATCACGAGGTTGTGTGCTATTTTGACACTCACAATTCAGAGTCGGTTGATTATGCATTTCGATGTGAGAGCGATGCACCGACAACATGGGAGGCTGCGTGAAGAAATATCGATATCGTTTTGGCGAAGACGATTATTGGACGACTGTTGATAACCCGTGGGATGTTGATCTCAGTTATATGTTCATAGGGGGAGTTTGTATAGTTGAGTGTATCGAGGTGGACGAAGAGAAGGAGGAGAGTGCTGGCGAGTAGTTCAGTTGGTAGAACGCCTGGCTGTTAACCAGGAAGTCGCAGGTTCGAGCCCTGCCTCGCCAGCAGTTTTTAGAGGAGGAAAGGAAATGACAAGCAAGAGTTTTCTTACCGTCTCTCTGACGAAGACAGAGATTCAAGTTTTCGATGTAACGCGAGGGGAGTTTGTTCTTAAGGTCCCGCGTGAGGGTAACGAGGACTTGATTGAGCGTTTTGGTCTCAGCGAGGAGAGCGCCACACTTCAGATCATCGAGAACACAGAGGAGGAGATTGCATGAAGCACAAAATCACATACGCAATTTCAAGCGAGCTTGAAGAAACTCTTAATAAGATTACCGCTAATGATGGAGATGTAATTTCTGTCTTGGATAATGGTACAGTTGAGCGTCACGTGTTTACCGGGATGCCGAAAGAAACTTGTCGAGAGTTCATGATTGTCTACCGGCAGTTTGAGGAGGGGGATTTTTAAAACGGTATAATGAATTATAGGAGGAGGTAATGAGAGTATTGTTAGTTGTTTGGGGCCTATTGACGGGCTTTTTGCTTGTGAAGGTTATCACTCTGTATATTGACAATGTGCAGTTAGAGGTTCGATATAGTATGGCATGGGATGCATTTAAGTGTTGTGCAAAGAATTTGACACCGACCGGCGCCCTTGGAACGAAAGAGTGTTGGGACGAGGCAGCAAGAAAATATTTGAAGGAGGAAGAGTAATGAAGGCTAAGACAGTTAAGGTTTCGGTCCCAGCTGAAACATACGCTGAGATCGAAGCCCAGCTTAAAAAGGATGTAAAGAAACAACTTACCACCCTCGAGCGTCAGGTAAAGAACAAAGAGGCTACAATTAATCGCCTTAAGAATAAAATCAATGAGCTTCAGGGTAATCAACGAGAAGTTGTTGAAAAAGCCCATAAGATTGTCCAAGCTTTTAGTCAGCTTACAGCGCTACAGGAATTGGCTGAGGAGTGGTTGGGAAAGAAGTATAAGCTTGAGGAAAATAATGAGGAGGATTACTGGTGAAAATTAAAAAAGTAGATTGGTATTGCTTCAACCATGAGAAAGTTTATGAGAAGTTTGAAGGCGATTTGAAGTTTATCAATGAGTTTTGTGTTAGAGGCTGGTATCAGCCTGTTGCTGTTTATCGCAATTCTAATCCCAATCGTGAGAAGAATCATAAAGATTATATGCTTCTATTTATGGACTATGAGTATACCTTCTTTGGTCCAGAAGAAGAGGCGCCAAGACGTCTTATTGTATCTGGAATGGATGCAGATGAAATGGAAAAATATCGCTATCAGGGGGCTGTTCATTGCTTGGAATGTGATACAGTCTTGTATAGTATTAATAGACACCACTACCATACATGTGATTGTCCGAATAAGGCAATGGTAGATGGTGGAAAAGATTATTTGAAATATGGCTCAAAGAATGGCGCGATTAGAGTTGTTAAGCTTGACCTATTGACTAATACGATTGTAGAGGATAAAGAATGAGTATTAAAGTTTTCTGTGGAACTGCTTCAATGAGTCTTGCTAGCGACATAGTTGCAGATTTAAGTGTATTACTTGGCCATTGTGTTACTTTGGGGGAGATGTCGGGGAAGCGTTTTGATGACAAAGAGCTGTTTGTAAAGGTAGAAGAAAGCGTAAGAGGAGAGGATGTATTCGTTGTTCAATCTACTAGCTCACCAGCTAACGAAACTTTAATGGAGCTTCTGATTATAATTGATGCCCTAAAGAGAGCCTCGGCTGGCAGGGTAACAGCTGTGATTCCTTATTTTGGATATGCGCGACAAGATCGCAAAACCTCGCCTCGAACGGCGATTACAGCTAAATTGGTAGCAGATCTAATCACAGTCTCAGGAGCAGATCGAGTGATCACCATTGATCTTCATTCGCCTCAAATTCAAGGTTTTTTTAACATTCCAGTTGACCACCTTTTGGCCGGTCCGCTTTTTGTTAAGTATATTGAAGAGCGCTATTCATGGGATGATAAACTTACGATTGTTTCGCCGGATGCCGGAGGAGCAGCGAGAGCTCATACATTTGCTAAATATTTAGGCGTTCCTTTGGCGGTGATGAGTAAGAGGCGGAATGAACATAATAAAGTCGAGACGATGGAAATTATTGGAGATGTAAAGGGAAGAGATATTTTTATCTTTGATGATATGTGTGATACAGCTGGAACGCTGCTTATGGCGGCCGATGTGTTGAAAGAAAAAGGGGCGGAGGATGTGAGAGCAGCAGTCACTCATCCGGTGCTTTCTGGGTGGACGATGGATAGGATAGAACAGTCTGAATCATTAACAGAATTAATTATAACTGATACAATTAAGCTTGAAGAACGAATTGAAGATTCTGATAAGATTCAAATCGTTTCGGTGGCCGGGCTATTGGCACAGGCAATTAGATGTATTTATACTGATGACTCAATAGGAGCCTTATATAGCTATAAATAAGCGGAGGCGTGTGCTCAAATATAGTGCTCGGATCCCTAGGTGGATGGGAGGGTTAGGTGTTAGGGCAAGCTATAGAAACCCATCACTCTCTATAGCCTCTGCGAATACGTCCACCCAATGGCCGTCCTAACACGTCCGTTGGGCCGAGCACAAAGAAAAAGGAAAGGGAATGATTAAACGATTACTAGCACTGAACATAATGCTTAAGTTTCTGGATGTATATCTAACGCGGATTGCGTTAGGTATTGGAGGAAGAGAGGCTAATCCGATAGCTGATTTTCTCATGCAGATTCTAGGAGTTGATTGGGCTTTGTTACTATTATTTTGCTGGGTAGTAGCAATTATGACAATCATTGCTCAGTACTATTCTAAAGCAGTTTATGTACTTGGAATTATTGGTATTTTGCATGGCTCCGTTGTCTTGTGGAATAGTTATGTGATCTATAGACTTTTAGCTTGATCTTTGGTCCGAAGTAGGATATAATAAAGATAGAGGAGAAAGATCATGAAGAGATTTTTGCTGTGCCCGCAGGATGGAGGGTTACACGATATAGAATGCGACGATCATAATGTCAAGATGACATACTCGGAGTTTGATAAAAGCTGGACTAAGCCCGGTGGTGTTTGTGGAAAGCTTCACGACCATGGGAATGGTCTTTCTATTAAGACAGATGGGGCTGAGTATAGGTGGGATTATTGTAAGGCGTATTACATCTTCACGATGTTGGAAGAGTATTATAAAGCGAGCGGTCAAGATCCTTATTGTCGAAAGTTTGAGGTGGAGGAAGTTAAATAGTGTCAGAAGTCTTCTTTACATCGGATCATCATTTCGGTCATACCAATATCATCAAACATACTAATCGTCCGTTTAAAAATGCTAATCAAATGAATGAACGCTTGATAGCTGAATGGAATACAATTGTTCGGCCAGATGATGTAGTTTATCATTTGGGCGATTTTGCCTGGGGTAATAACGCAGAGAGAATTGGTTCGTTCATAAAAAGATTAAATGGGAACAAACATTTGGTTCTCGGTAATCATGATAAATTGAAACCTTTTTCATATGTTGAGGCTGGCTTTCTGAGCGTGCATACCAGTCTAGAGTTTAATGGTATTTATTTGGCTCATGATCCGGCTGTTAAAGTAGCCTTACAGAAAGGTGATTGGTTAATTCATGGACACATTCATAATCTATGGAAAATAGAAGAGGATAAGAAACTGATTAATGTATCAGTGGAAGTTTGGGACTATAAACCGGTTATGTACGAAACCTTACGATGTATAATAAAGGAGTAAATCCGCCCTGTAAAGGGTATTATAAAAGTCGCTCCGTCGGGAGCAATGTACAAGACATAGCGCTGGGGCGAGGCTGGCTCGCCCAACCCGGGTTCTAGAACTGGGTAAGTGCACAGGGTTTTAGCGCAGAGTTCGCTAGAAGTTAGTCAGACCCCAGCGCCCTTATTTGAGGAGGAGAGGAAAGTGGCCAATAAGGAAATAAATACGGGAGGAATTAGCGTTACTGGGCTACTGGGAGTTGCTTTTGTCGTGTTGAAGTTGACGGGAGTAATTGATTGGTCTTGGGGTTGGGTGCTAGCGCCATTTTGGATTCCACTAGTTATATTTTTGACGATTTTCGCAATGGCAATTGTGGGATTTGTGGTATTTGCTCTTGGCAAAGCGTATATGCAACAAAGACGAGATAAGAGGAGGTATGGACGATGAGGAGAGCATTATTTGCAGTTACGTTAATCTTGATGGGCTTATTTTTAATTAGCTGTGGAAGCGAGAAGATCGTTGAAACAGTTACTAATAATGGACCACAAGGTGAACAAGGAGAAATGGGAGAGCCGGGCGAAACGGTTGTTGTAGAGGTTCCAACTCTACCGGAGTTTGTTGGTGAGTATTATTTGCCATTTTCTGGCTATGTTATCATCAATGTGAACCATGAGGATGAATACTCTGTTACAGCTCGCTATGAAACATTGAACCCAGACGACTCTATTTGCGTGTTATCTCTGAATGGAAGTACAATTGATTTGCATAATGATATCTTGCTGTATGGAGCAACAGTGAGCCTTGTTAGCGGAAATTGTGATGACGATACTACAGGAGCAGCTTTATCGACTGGCTCAGGTCGAAACTACCGATATGAAGTAGTGATTGGCTTTAATGATGATGATTTGCTAACAGTTAACTTGCAAGTGTTTCAGACCCGCAATGGGGTGACAACTCGAGTTATTAACCGAGATATGGTTGAGGAATAAAATGAAACTAGAAGAACTGAAAGATTTTTATCTTATTTTGGTTAATGAAGAAGACAATCTTGTTTGTCAGAATACTAGTTATCTTTCCAAAGATTGCGCAATCAATGAAAATTGCTGTATCTCAGCACAATATTTGCATACTAGCGAAGAAGGGTACGATGGATGCCCGAGTATAAATTACGGAGATTTTCATAAGTGGGAAGCCTATGAGTATTTTACTCAAGCTTTTGAGAATGTAAAATCGCCTGAAACAAAAATTACTTTACTATATCAAATGTTGTTAAGAACAACTCGTCAGCTGCAAGAGCTTAGATGTCAGTTAAGGAGCGTATAATGACAGCCTGGAAAGCAGCACCTACAAAGCGCGAAACAGGGAGACCTCGTAAGAAGTGCCCTAAGTGCGGTAATGATATGATTGTAGCTAAAAAGGCTGAAAATTGGAAGTCTATTTGGATGTGCGAGAAGTGTGATCATAGGATGCCCAAAGTTAAGGGAGATGTGGAGTATTGGAAATGAAGATTTATGGCGTACTAAACGACTGGGATTGTAAGGAACTTTACTACAAGACCAAAAAAGCAGCACGGGAAGCTGCTGAGCGTATTTGTGACCGAATGAATAAAAAACATCGTGGAACTAAAACGATTGTGCTTGATTTTACAAAACGCACGTCTCCAAAAGAAGAAAGCGAGACGTGCGTTTCAATCTTTGAGCACACTGTGAGGGAAAAATGATTAAGTATATCTTGATCGTGTTAACAGGATTATTGCTTCTCTGTATAATGAACGTGGTAAGGGCAGATGTAGGGGATGTTTGCATTAATTATAGTGAAATGATGTCAGCATGTACTCAGCTTTGTCGTTTTAAGGGAATGGAAAGAACCGGTTTTGATTTTACAGGAGAGGTGAATATAAATTTAATGACTGGGACTAAGAGGTGTATTTGTGAAAAAGCAAAGAAGAAAGACACCGACAAAGGTAATTAAATTCCCAGATTTAAAGAAACCTCGTTTATCGCTAAGGCAGCGATTTCTTGAGAACTTTTGGTTACAAATTCTTGTGAGACTTATCTTGTTAATGGCAACCTTATATTTAATTGTTAGTTTGATTGGCTGTGGAGAAGATCTCAGTAATTGCGGAAAGGAAAGTTTTCCGGCAACATTCTATGTTCACAGCGATTTTCCTGAGGAACGTATCCAGTATATTGAAGAGGCAATGGAATTGTGGAACCAGGCTTTAGGAAAAGAGGTTTTTAAATATGGCGGCCGCTCTGATGATCCTTATGATACGGATGATTATATTAATACAATTCAGTGGTTAGGAGACGAACTAAGTGATGAAGCCGCAGGGGATGCAGTTTGGTGGATAGGTTGTGGAGCAAAAATAAGATGCGATGTTAGAGTAAAAAAATATGGATTTGGGGTTCCCAAAACAAATGAGGATGGATCAAGAACATATTACGCTGATATGGGAAATGATTATCTTCGAGCTTTAATAATGCATGAGCTCGGACATTGTATGAATTTACGACACACAGAGAATAAGTTCGATATTATGTATGGTGATGGAATCTATAATCCTAGCGGTGAATACGAATTGAGTATATTTGATATTGAGAGAGCAAAGAAAGAGCTTGGTTTAAGCGAGGAGATTTACTACGAGAATGGACAGCCTAATCGAACTAATCTCTGCGTAACAAAAACATTTTCGGAGTAAGTGGTGAGAGAGATAATAAAAGCATTGAAAGACATTGAACCAAAAACGGGACTGTGGCAAAAAATCTATCTATCCGATTGGTTTGATGTGATCTATAGACCCTATTGTAGGGTGTGGCATTTCTGTTCTACGATTAAGAAAATGTTTATATATTTCCCACTTATTTGGCGCGACCAAGATTGGGATGCTGATTTTCTATATGAGATGATGGAATTTAAGATGGAGCGGATGCTGAAAGCTCTCAAAGAAGGAAGTGCCGAACATGATAAGGATACTCTACAGGCTCTCAGGATTTGTGCTCGCATTATGCATCGCCTAAGTCACAGGTGGGAGTATCATGATCGTATTTGGGCTCGTCATGATGAGAAGTGGGGTAATATTAAATCTCGTTTCGGTCCCTCGCGCGAGGATGGACTCCGCCAGTGGATCGTGGAAAGAGAGAATGTCAAAACTCCTGAGGACGAAGAGCAAGAAAGAAAAGATATGTTTGAGTGTATAGAAATGGAAGAAAAGATTGTGTCAAGAGATCTAAAGATATTTGGTAAGTTGTTTGCCAAATATTCAAGATCATGGTGGGACTGATCATGAAAAAGACATTTACGCTTACGTTTGTGGCCGATGAATCATTTACAATGGAGCAGTTGGACAATCTTTTGTGGGATGCTGGATATAGAAATGAGCTCTATTTTCCAGTTGACAAGACTTCTCATCCAGTAATGAAGGTAGAAAAACGCAATGAAAACAAAAATAAAGGTACTCATCGCGCTGGTTTTTTTGACACTGGCGTCTAATGTGTATTCTTTTGACCACGAAGATAAACTATATCATGCTGGTGGGTCTTTTGCGATTAACCATGTTCTATATGTAGTCTGCAAAAACCAATTGAAATTTAGCAAGAATGAGTGTATAATAGGGAGTAGTGTGGTTACTATGGGATTGGGGCTGGCAAAGGAATACGTTAAAGATCCTCAAGCAGATCCCTATGATATCTTAGCTAACTCAGGAGGCATCGGGCTATCAATCCCGTTTCTTATCTGGGAGTATTAAATGCCGAAATGCTACGTCCGAGAGAAGGACGAAAATGGTAAATGGGTCAACACTCCGTTTGACACCTATGAAGAAGCATCAGAGTATGTAGATAGGAAATATTGCAAATGGGAGTGGGAGGAGCGTCAAAAGAAGAAGGAAAGGAAAGAATCCAAACAGTCAAAACTACAGGATGTGACTTTTAACAAATAATTTAATTATCTTCGGAAATCCGGTATAATAATAATCGTATATGAGGTTCAACTCGTCAGGATCTTACAACACTGAGATTGTAATTATTCTTGAGCCAAAACAGTAACGCAGTCATAGTTGGCGTGGACGAATTGATACAACAATAAAAAAAAGGAAAAGCCTATGAAACAATTCAAGACCGACAATCTTGCACTATGTCCTTATTTGGAGATGGAAGGACTTAAGTATTCTCACGCCGAGTGGGGAATGGGAAAAAATAATAAGTCTAAAGTTTATTTTGTTTTTAATGATGAAAAAGGTACCGGTCGAGATCTAGAAATTAGCTTCAGATTCTCTGACTTTAAGAAGTACAGAGATCTGGGGTTCTTTTATAGAGCGGAGATTGAAAAGCTTCGCCGTGAGAACAAAGAAGAAGATTTGAAGAAAAATAAAGGGAACAAGTAATGGGAAGTCAAAAAGCTAGAAATGAGAGAGTAATCCAAAATTTGCAAATGGAAGATAGCGCTTTTGCCCGTCGTGGAGTAGACGTCGGATTTGTTCCAAGGTCTATGGGCTCGGTTCCGGCTGCCGAAATTGAGGCTGGCAAAAGAACGTCCGTTCGTATTGCTAATGCGTCCGGAGGAACTATTTATGTTGCTATCGGCGATACCGGAATGGCAGCCCCTACTGGAATGACTGATGGAGTAGCAATTTTTGATGGAACAACTCTTGTGATTAATACTGGCCCTGATCACAGATTTGTTCGTTTTGACGGCGCTCAAGCAGCAGCACAGTATGTAATTTATGATTCCGACACCGAAGGTGAATCATAATTGTATAATAAAATAATATCACAATAAAATTACCAAGGAGGTAAGATTATGAAGAATGCAGTATTTGCGTCCGATGATTTTATGGTTGCGCTCAAGGATTTGTCTGAAAAGGATGTTCCTGTTCGCACAGCTTATAGGCTGAAGAAAATTCTTGATCAGGTGGGAAGGTCACTTGAGCTTTACAATAAAACACGAACTCAGATCCTCGAAAAGCATTGTATTAAGTGGGAAGAGGATGATGAGGAGAAAGGCGCAGTTAAAGGGAAGCCAAAGATTGAGAATAGTCAATACGTCTTTTCGCCGGAAGCTACAAAAGATCTGGCAAAAGATCTCGATGATCTTCTCAATATTGAGTTTGTAATTGATGACACAATTAAGCTTGAAGATCTTGGTGATGTTAAGGTTGCAACGAAGACCTTGATTCTTCTTGATGAAGTTTTTGAGGAATTCAAGAACGAGAAGAAGAAAGAGAAGAAGGAAGCCAAGAAGAGCAAGCCCAAGAAAGTAGCTGAAGGGTAATGCCGCATAAAGTAAAGGATGCGCCGGATAAAACTAAAACCCGGCTTATTTACGATAGTTGTTATAATGTGATTGAGATACGCGAGTTCTCCTATCTGGCCAAGTTAGGGGAACGTCGCGTTAAAGTCACACGTTTTAAGTATGACGATAATTGCTGTTTGCTGTCGCGCATTATTCCTCGCACGACAACAGATGCTGTTACGTATGAAGATTTAGGAGTCCCACCTAAGCCTGTTATTACAGGAACTGTTCCTGCTTCTCCAAATGTAGCTACTACGATTACAGTTGATGGAACGTGTACAGCTGATAATGGAGATGTGGTTCATATCTACGCGGATGGGGAAAGACTAAAAGAAACTGGAGCTATTGCTGCCAATGCTTTTTCTTTTTCGATTGATTTAGCCGCAGTTGGATATACAGCTCCGGCTAATATTAATTTAACAGTGAGAGTACAGAACTTGGAAGGAGAGTCGGAATATTCTGATCCTCTAATTTACAATTTAATTTAAGCCACCTGTTCATCGGTACTGGGCGAGTAAGGCGGGATAAGCGGATGCGGGAGAATGGGTATAATTAAGGTAGGTTTAAATGACACTTACAGAGTTCGTCAAAAAGCTTATAACATTTGACGTTTTCTGGGGTCGACGTTCAAAGATACATCATGGTGTTAGAGATGGAGGGACGAAAGCTACTTCCATCGGAAATAGTTTAATTGCCAAAGTGCACAATGGCAATTCTATTTTCAACGTTAACCATCCAGATAACGAATGCCAGGGTGGGCATTACCACGATCCGTTTATTCATAATGAGAAAGTTTGTCTCAGTTTTGATGTAAGCGATTGGGTAAATAATCAGATCGAGATTATTGCTTCAGGAGTTCCAGGCCCAGGGCAAATTGGACCTCATACATATGCGACATCAAATTGTTTTCAGGTCCAAGTTTACAAGAGAATTGCGATAAACGCGTGCAAAGAAGTTTTTACAGCAATCGTAGTTGATTGCAATACAAGAAGCATATACCTGAGGAAAACTTCGCTACCTCCTGCATTTAATGGAAAGGTAATCATTGATGCAGAATAATGATAAAAAAATACAAAAAACAGAAACAAAAACTAATAAGTAATAATGAAATATTGCTTAGGCGAATAGAAAAATTAGAAGTAGTACTATTTTTAATTGTCGATGCATTAAGACAGACAGGAATCTCGGAGGGGTTCTTAAAGCAAGTGGAAAGTATTTTGTCGACAAAGGAGAATAAATAATGGCTAAGCTTAATTACGAACATGTCTTTGCAAGCGCTGGTTTTTCCGGCGAAAATTGGGACATCACTCAAGGCCACAATCAGAGCTTTGATAGTTCGGGCGATGCGAATGACGTTACTTTTACTGCAGCGACCAGTAAAATTACGTTGTCTGCCGGAACTTTTCCGGCTTGGATGCAGGTCGTGGGTGCCGAGTTCAGTACAGATTCTGGAACTAACCCTGGTCCGTTTACTATTACCGTAGTGAACAGTAATCAAGATATTGAAGTTAGCCCGGCCCCTGCCGATGAAGAGGGTGTGGATGTTGTGTTTGATGGTTCGCCTGATACCGATATTCAAGATGTCCTTCTTAAGACCGGAAATGGCGCTATGGAAACTGATGCTCCTCACGCTCTTGTTTCAACGGGAGCTCTAGGTGCACCGAGAACATTGGCTCTTGATAATATGGAAGCAGAGAACGCGGCTCAAGGCAGTGCAGCTCTCGATGGTAGATTTTTCTACCTCTCTATTCAGAATTCGGACATTAGCTCAACTAATTCAATTACGTTGAGTGGGAGTTCGACTATTAATGGAGCTGCTTCATATGTTATTGAGACGACTGGTGACTATTTAGTTCATCATATTAGTGGTGGTGTTTGGAGGATTAACGTTCTTCCGACTCCGGGTGAAGTTACCGCTACGATGAAGAGAATCCCTTTTGCGGCCGCTGATTGGGCTGCTGGGACTAATAATGAAATTACCTGTATCCCGTCTGGAGCGCCAGGCGCTGGACAGATTGGTCCTCATACGCTGACTGTTGCAGGTTCATACGTTGTTCAGATCGTTAATACCGATCAGACTCCGGATGAAATTGTTGACGCCGAGGTTCAGTTTGATGCAAGCGGGAATATTACCATTTTGAAAGCAGGTCTTGGGCCAGCTTTTAATGGTGTTATGCTAATCGTTGGTACTCTCGACTAAACTATTAAAGTCTAGGAGATAAAACATGGGCGTTAGAGAAAAGCTCAAAGAGCTTAAAAGCGAAATCCAAGACCTTAGTAGTAGGGAAAGAGCCAAACGTTCTGAGATAGTTGAGCTAAAGAGACTTGTCGAAGAGAAAAAGAAAAGAGAAGAGTCTCTCAAACTTCTTGAAAAAGAGGAATCTGCTCTACTGAAAGAACTTGGATTAGAATAAACAGGAATAGGGGTAGGCAGTGGCCGCGGGCGAAAAAGAAATTGTACAAACTATAAAAGCCTTCGGCGGTGCAGCTCTAAATTATATAGACATATTAGAGTCTGATTTTGCTGCAGCCGCCGGCGCTGCCTACACACCCCCTGAACTAGGTACATTTCGCCGTGTGGGCGGAAGTCGTATCATTCAATTTCTCAAAAACATTCCCGGCGTAATTGAAACTTTCCAAACATCGGCTGCGACGATCCGATTGCCTAGTGGTTTAGTAGCAACAAATGATGCTTTGGACGGAAGACAGATTTGGATTAAAAATTCCGGGACTGGAAATGTAACTGTAGAAGATCATCTAGGGAATAATCTAGATGATATAGAGGATGGTGTTTTAGCTTTTGCAGCCCACAAGGATAACGATAATTGGGAAGTAAAATTTGTCTATGATGTTCCGCCAAGTGCTAGCCCTGGGTTTACTTGGGGAATGAGCGGAAATGTAAAGAATCAATGGCTTCTTAATGATACAGTTCCTTCCAATAGAACAGGCCGCAATTTTCCTTTCTATAATGGGGAGATTATTAAAGTTTCGGTTTCAAATGAGCTTTCAAATACTTTTGATGTAAAAATTTATGAACATGATGGGACAACATATACCCTTCTTACAACGGTAAGTATGGTTGCCCAGAGAAGTAGTGTCTTTATTCTTTCTGGAATTTTTGTTACTCGTAATAAGGAGTTAGCTGTATATATATCTGCAAGTGGTGCAAATGCAGCAAAGAACCCTGTAGTCGCACTAATATTAAGTGGGACAAATAAACCGTAATGGCTAAGATAGTTAAAAATACTACGCTGAGTGATATCGAAATCTATGGTGTTGGTATAGTTATTGAAGCTGAAGAATCGCACGTAGTTGATCCGTCCAATTATCGTTTGTGGGCTTCAGCAATTATTGAAGATGCGGCTTTTCAAGCTGACATTGATAGTGGTGATTTAGTTGTTAATGATGGGCATGAAGATTTAAATATTTATGAAGCTAAAAAGTTTCTTGCGTATCCTGATGAAGCATGGAATGTTAGATTTTGGACCGACGATAGGAGATCAAATGGTTTTCCAAATCATCTAGACACTGTTCAGGAGGCAATTGAATATGCAAAATCTGGCGCTATTGATAATGACTTAGACACCTTTCAATATGGAAGAGCTGGATTAATTGCGAATACCACTTTTCTCTATAATTTGTTTCAGATTCCAAGTGATGAATCACCTTCGTGTACAAAATATGATATAATATTTAGGGGTCTATCGTTTTCAAATAGCAATAATTCTGCCTCATTTAATGTAAAAGTTTATACATATCCTCCTAACACTAATCCAATTCCTGCCAATAGAACACTTATACATACCCAGGCGTTTAGTGGGTATTCCGGTTATTCGGTAGATTTAAATATCGATGTGGATATTGGGGAGAGTTTGGCAGTAGAAGTAGAGCCTCCTCAGAGCGGAATTAAACCACAAGGAATTAACGTGATACTTTATTCGAGGAAACGATAATGAGAATTATCAAAATTAAAAACCTTCAAGATTCTTCAGATATCTATTGCGGTATCACAATTGGATCTGGGGAATATTATCAACTTCAATCTATTGGTGAGCGAGATGAGTTTGTAAATAGCACCAAAGTAAGTCAGCATTTGTGGAGTGATCCTGCTAAAATCGCGATTAATGATGGCGAAAGCGATCTTAGTTCTGCGGCTGGAGATAAGTGGCTAAAAGAAGGTTGTGAAAATCGTCGTATTTATTTAGAAGATAAGAATAATCCGGGAGAGTTTGATCCTGGGACTCATGATAGCAATAAGTATTTCAATGTCCATGTCCGTAAAGACTATTCCACTGTAAAACATGCCGAGATTACTACAAAAACCACAACAAATCTTTGGATTCCGGCAGATGGAAAGCACGTTGATATTACTGATATACAATTGGGAGGAAGAATTACTGAGAGCGGTAAGTATCTTAAAGTTGTTGTGCAAATTTATCAGAATAGCGCATGGATTCCTATTTTTTGTGCGCAGGGGTACGGTATTGGACCAATTGCCGGAATGATGCCAATTTGCGGACATTTGGACACAGATAGTGGAGATGGGGAAGTCGCCCGTGTCCGCGTTGTGACATCTGGCGATGTAGCAGATGACAACTTTGAGATTTGTATTCATATACATGGGCACGAAGAGGGCTAATTTTTGACAAAAATGTCAAATCAATTTAATTTAAATTGTGCATAAAAAGATACTATAATTGTAAGGTATATACTCGGAACCAACTAATTTTACATGTAAAAGGAGTTCATAATGTCAGAGAAAAGATTAAGCGATAAGCAGGTTGGATATGTTCGTACGGCTATCCCCTTGAGGAAAGAGGATAAGATTGAAGAGAAGATTGCCCCCATCGCTGTTGGTCAGCTGACTCTTGCTTCCACACCAATTAGTGAAGCAATTGAAGGCGTTGAGGCTGGCGATATTGCAGTCGTTACCCTCCAAAGTGACGATACAGGCGGAGCAGTTGGTCTTATTCTTGCTGAGTGTGAAGCTGGGAGTCTCAAAGTTACGCCAGCAGCTGTGAATAACGGCGACGCTGTGCTCTCATTTGTGATTTTTAGAGCATAAATTTAAGCACCTAGTGCTTTAATTTTTTCTAGGAGGAGAGCCCAGTGCCTGATGATAAAGAACGTACTGTTGAATTTCAACTCTTAAAGCAAGAAATTACAACTCTTCATAAAACATCAAGCGATTTGAAACAAGCTCAAGTGGATCTTGACGAGAAAGTCGATGGAATTCGTCTTAGTCTTGCCAAGCAAAATGGAGCTATACCTCGAATTGAATCTAATGTTCAGATGTTGATTACAACTGTTACGCAGCAATTCGATCGGTCGAATAAAAAAGACGAAGATCAAGACAAAAGAATTGCTAAAAACGAAAAAGATATTGCTCTCATTCAAGAGGCAGAAAAGGTAGAATCGAAAACACTTAAAGATTATAAAGGATACCTTAAATGGGCAATTGGTTTAGTCGTCTCCTTAGCGGCTTTAGTTCTCGGCGCCCTAAAGTGGCTGTTTTAAATGAGAAGAAAAAAGAAAAAGTCTCTTTGGGTCCGGACGATAAGCTCTCTGCTCATTTTAGACGCAAAGAGTTTAATTGTCGCTGTGGTCGCTGCTCTCCTGCTGTGGTGGATGGTCAGATTATCAAATGGCTAGAAGCTATTAGAAAAAAGATTAGCCTTCAGCGAGCAAAAGATACTAAGATAACCATTACTTCGGGAAAAAGGTGCAAGAAACATAATAAAAAAATCGGCGGACATTCAAAGAGTAAACATGTTCCCGATGAAAAAGGAGAAGTAAAAGCTGTCGATTTCAAGATAGCTGAACTTTCTGGATCTGATTTGGAGAATATCGCTCGTTCGGTAGGAGTAAAGGCCGTTGGAGTAGCTTCAACGTGGGTCCATATTGATACTAGAGTTGATAGAGATAGAAGGTGGGAGTATTAAATGGGTCTTACATTTAATGTATTAGACGGATACAATGATGAGATCATAGATATCGGTACGCTTACTTTCTATGGCATTGAAGGAGATTTGATTTTTAGGGCTCAAATTGTTGATGAGATATCTGGCGTTCCGTATTATATTAGTGTCGGAGCAACTGTTAAGTTTACATTTCCAGGTGTTGATGAAAATATTATTCTTTATGGAGCGGTATTGGGGAATAGAAGTTTAGTTCAAACTACGATTCCTGGGGATACTTTGCCTTTTGTTACTACTGGCGGCGTTCAAATTCAAATTACCGAAGGAATTGGAACGTCTATTGCTTACGCTGGTGGAGCCGTTAGAAAGCTATCTTATACCGAGGGACCTGGTCAACAGCCTGCTGGAACCGGTGTTGGCGGCGAGACGGTTAAAACAAGCGGTTCGGATCCGGCAGCTGGATATTTGTTAGATGAACTGTTAGCAGGTGCAGGAATTCAAATTACTAAAGAAGTTATTGGTGGGCAAGAAAAAACGAAGATTGCAGCCGTTAGCACTCCTGTTGAGCAATCAAATCTGACGTTAAAAACAAGTGCAACTTTTACTTGGGATTTGGATACAAATCAATTGCTTTTTGATGATGATATTGAGATCCACATTCCAGGAACCAGTGTTGTAAATACGATTGATCATAGTGTTAGCTCTCCAATCTTATTTTTGGCTAATGATCAAGTAGCTTATATTGATGTTAGTTTAACGGCGTCACAAACAATTACTGTGACGGTTGTTGATGAAGCTAGCTTTGTCGATCAACAGGGCCGATACATTATGGCGAAGCGTTTGGATGACGAAGTAACTGTTTATGATCTTCTTGTGTAAGGTGTATAATGTCGTTAGAAGTTAAAGTATTAAATGAGCTGAATACGACACAACCGCAAGAGGTTGATGAATTTGAGTTCTTTTCAGGAGAAGATAGAACAATTAAGCTTCAAATATTTGATGAGCCATCAAATAATGACTATTTGATTGCTCTATCTTCTACGGTTAATATTGTTTTGCGAAAAAAGGATAACACAGAACTTTCAAAGGCAGCTACTATTGACACGGTACATAGAAGTATTATCACCGCTAGTCTTACAGCCGCTGAGACGGCTTTATTGATTAGTGGGAATATTATTGTTACGATTGCCGACGGAGGCTCAACAAGGATAGCTAGAGGAATTAACAAGATAAAGCTTTTGTCGAAAGTTAAACCTTTTTAATGAGACGTAAGATCACAGATATTGAGGAGAGAAAAGCTAGAAAGAATCAAAAACTTTTTGCAGAGTTAGATAAGAAGATTCTTCAGGTAGAGATGGCTATATTTAAAAAAGAGTGCGAACTTAGTCATTTAAAACTTGAACATATGAGACTTCAAGGAGAGCTGCAAAAATTGGAAAGTAAGATTGTTAAACATTTGAGAGAACTAGATGTCAAATAGACACTTTACATCAAGAACTGAAGCATTAATTACGCCAGCCGTTTTAAAGAGAAGGTATCTTCATGGCGTTAATACCAAAGACGATAACGGGAAAGAGCTATCAAATCAGACTCTTTCTGAGTATATTAATAATGCAGTTGGTTGGCTAGAGGAAGAATTAGATATCCCTATTCGACCTCTCGTATTTTCAGAAGCCAATGGAAACCAGGAGCTCCACGATTATCGTCATACAGATACTTTCTGGAATTGGAATTTTATTAGGCTCGATGTTTATCCGGTTATCTCGGTTGAGTCTGTTAAGGTTATGTTCCCAACTGACGAAGAGCTGATCGAATATCCTTCTGGATGGTTTAGACTTGAACAAGATACAGGTATTCTTAGACTCGTTCCCGATAGTGGATCAGTCCCTGCCGTTCTTACTCATTCGGGGGTTTTGATTCCTCACCTAGCTCTTCAAAGGAGATTAATTCCGCAGATGTTACAAATTGAGTACACTGCAGGATTTGAGCTTGATAGAATTCCTGTTCTGTTAAACAATATTATTGGACTGAAAGCTGCAATTGATGTTCTCAATATTGCTGGTGATTTAATCACGGGAGCAGGAATTGCATCACAGTCAATCGGATTGGATGGATTGAGTCAAAGTATTGCTACTACGTCGTCAGCGACTAACGCCGGATACGGTGCTCGTATTATTCAGTATGAGAGTCAGTTGTTTGGTGGCGGCGGAGCCGGCTTTGGTGGAAGTAAGAAGCCAGGGCTGTTACAAAAAGCGAAAGAAAATTACAAAGGAATTAGGATAGACGTGATCTAATGCCATTTGTTCCACATGAAACATCAACTTCGGTTACTGATATAAGCTCACATACTTTATCTGAGATGTCAATCCCAGAGAAGTATAAGTTTTATGTGTGGCTGAAGACAAGAGGGATGAAGGTAAACGACTTTAAGGAAGTTTCGTTGCCTTCTGGAGTTTTAAGTTTAAGAAAAGATGATGACGGAGTATATAGCGGAAATTTTATTAAAAGTGAGGTAAGTGATACCGGTGAAATTCCGCTAAAGTTTGACAAAAAGACTCTTCCTGAGATTGTTAAAATGCTCGAGGTTAAAGAGTATATTGAGCCTGCATCGGTTGCTTCTCTTCCAGAGTTAGAAGAAAAGGCTGAGGAGGTCGAGCGACCTGTTGAACCTGAACAAGAAAGTATTTCGGTCCCGTCATCAAAGGGAGATATTAACATTACAATTAATGTTCATAAAAGTAAGGGAGCGATTATGAATCGTAATAATGAAAAGGGTAGGAAGTCGTTAGTTAAGGATCTTTATGAAGAGCTGAAGAAATCCGGCCACACTGTTAAAGAGATCAAAAGCGCTTCTAATATCAGTGAACTAATTAGCAAATTGCCTGAAGATAGACGGGAAACCTTTGAAAAGAGACTAAAGAACCAGAAAACCGTCAAGAAAAGCTTCTCGCACTATCAAAAAGAGTATAGTCTTCCCGAGAATCTTGATTCTGATGAGAAGATTAAGAAAGGCAAGAAGGCTTTTAGGCGCATGATTAAGGATTTCTGTAAGTCTGAAAAGAAAGAGCAGGCCAGTCGTCGTGCTTTTTCTATTTTGAAGAGCAAATATGGTCTTGAAGGAATGAAGCAGCTCAAGAAGTCTTTCAAAGATACAAATAATTCTTGGAAAGAAACTCTTGGAGATCTGTTTCCAGAAACTTTTGCTCTTTTGAAAGTTAAGACCAACCAGCTTGATGAGACGATGCCCGGGATCAATAAAAGTGGCGCTCCCGTTGATCCTAAGCATTTTTACAAAGCAAGCGAAAATGCCGGTCTTTATAGGATTCCGATGTATGAGGTTGATCGTGAAGGAGCCGATAAGGCTTATCAAGAGGAAGTTAAAAAGGCTGACGATAAAGCTAAAACTGACTTTATTAATAGCACAAAGAATATGAATGTTGAGCCAATTGAGAAATCTGATTTAAGTGCTAGCCCAAATACAAGTGATGAATTGAGTGTTGATGGAAGTGGCGAGAATGAGAAGCTGAAAGATAATAATCCTGGAACGCAGGATTCTTTTCCGTCTCAAACGCCAAAGATGGATCCTGATGGTAGTCATCACATGGATGATGCCAGAGGGGGTAATGATGAAATACAGCAGTTTGCCGCACGCGTTAATGCTATGATGCAATCTTCCACTCAAACTAAACCAGATATTACTCCTGAGCGTTCAGAGAATGGTGAAGCTGGGAATGGCGGAACAGATGAGATTCAGCAAAAAACTGCTCCGAGTCCTTCTCCCGATGCCGAGACCTCAAGTGAACAAAGTAAAATTGAGCACGATGGAAGCGGCGGAATGGGCCGAGATGGTAAGGCTGGCGCAATGGATAAGCCAAAAGAAAGATCATAATAAGTGGCTGTAATAAATAAAAAAATACCAAAAACAAAATCTTTTGATCCGACATTTAATACGATTTCGCTAAATCCTGCTAAAGCGAATCAAATGATTGAGGATCAAGGGGCTCGAGTTAGAGTATATCGTACGGTATTGTGTCCGAATAGAAAGAGTATTGATTCTGCAGAACATGAGATTGATTGTCAGATCTGTCAAACAAAAGATGGCTTTATTGACCTTGAACCAGTTGAAACATGGGCATACATTGGTAATCAGGACCTAACAAAACAGTTTAATGAAGAAGGAGTATGGGACGAGCAGGGCGTCGTGATGACATTTCCAACAGGAATTGAAGTTTTTTACTGGGCTAAGATTGAAATGTTGGATTTCACAACGCCAATGATTGAACTAGTTCAACGTCAAGATGGAGATATTGACAATTTAAAATATCCTGCACATTCGGTTAATGTGCTAATTGATATTGATGGAATTAGATATCATCAGGATACTGACTTTCAAGTTGGAGTAAATGGAAATATTCAATGGCTTGGAGCAAGAAGACCGGACAAAGGTAAGATTTATACGTTGCATTATAATTATCCGGTAACGTTTAGGGCTGTTAATGCTGTTCATATTAATCGATTTTCGCAGCTTGGAGCCAAACAGCCACATAAAGAGCCAATTGAGTTGCCACAACAGTGGAATTGTAAAAGAGATTTTTTGATTGAAAGAAAAGATTTAGATGAAAATCTATTGACACCTAACAAGATAATTAATGAGCAGAATCCATAATGGGAAAGAATATAAGCGTTGATTCAAAAGCAAAAGCGTTAGGAATAGATTTACGAACTGCGTCACAGAGAGCGATAAAACAACTTCAAAGTGCTTTAAAGCAAACAGCAACTGCGACGTATAATGAATTAGTAAGGAGAGCGCAAGATAAGCTGAAAACAACTCGAGATGATTACATAAATGCTTTGCATTGGGAGCAGATAGGTCCCGATTCGTACATTATTTATTTGGACGATACAATGGGACACGTAGAAGATGGCTTTCCGACATTTGATATGAAGCCAGGTTTATTGAAGGGACCAAATGCTAAAACAACAAAGAAAGGAACACGCTACAATACGGTTCCTCAAACATATAAGCCAAAGTCAAAGCAAGCAATTATGGCTCCCGGGCTGAGAGAGCAATTGCAAGAAGTAATTTCAGCTAATAAGTTGCAAAAAGTTTTTAAAGATAAGACGACAGGAAGGCCGCTAGAAGGAATTGTTGCAACAGTTAAAGAGACGGGAATTGATAGATTAAAGGGATTGGTTAAAGTACAAAAGAGATACAAGGAGAGGACACAGAGTTTTTATATGACATTTAGAAGAGTGAGCGACAATAGCGATCCGGGTAAATGGATTCATCCAGGGTATAGTGGAGCTCATTTATTTCCTGAAGTTGAGAATTATTTAGAAAGACAAATAGAACAAATACTAAAGGCAATATTTGAATAATGGGCTTCATTTTCACAGATTTAGTTGTTGAATCAATCATCCGCGATGGGCTTGTTGATATGAAAAATAAACTTGCCACTAGCGATGATCAAGTGCCGGATGTATTTTCAGAGCTTTTAGCTTCTCACCTGTCAGTAAAATACGGACAGGGCGAAATTGATTCAATTACGACAATGGTAACGGCTCAAGATACTATTCATGTTGTTCATTCATTTGCTCAAGTTGATACTAAAGTGCCTTGTATTTCAATTCATTTAATGGATGCTTCAGAGGATGAAGCTCACGCTGTATTAGGAGACTTTGGAGAGAATCACGATTATTCAGCTGCACCTACAGAGTTTGTAAGTTCTTTTGATTGTGATAGTTATGACTCGGTAACAGGAATTGTTGATGCATCAACTGCTGATCCTAATCTTGCACCAATACGAAGAGGGCATATGTTTAAAGATGGTTCCGGAAATCAATATCAAATTCAAGGAGCCATTACTAACGAAAGTGGAAATAAAAAGTTTGGACTTGAAAAAGGATTAACTCTTAATTTAACAGGATGTACAATTATTTCTCAGACCAATTTTCAGAGAAGAGAAGAGCAAACGATACCTGATAGAGAAAATGTTATGATTGGTATTCATACTGAGAATGCTCTTCAAACCAAGTGGCTGTACAATATTGTTAAATATATTCTATTATCTAGAAAGGATGACCTATATACGCGAGGATTGAGAATTACAGCTCTGGATGCTTCTGATTTTGGTTTTGATGTTAGTAAAATACCATCAAATATTTATACTAGATTTATAACGCTTAAGGCGCTAGTTTATCATAAATATGAAACGGGATTGGTTACTCTTGTTGATACCGTTGATTCCGTTGTTAGAACACAGCGTAGATCCGATCAACTGCCAAGAGAAAATGAAAACCAAATGACCGTAAGAACATTAGAAGATCCAGATTTAGAAAGCTAAGGATTAAATATGAAGAAGAAAAAAAGGAAAAATAAAAAGGAGAAGGTGATGAAAGATGAGCCAAAGCGCGATAAAGCCGCGGAGGTAATAAGTTTTGACAAGGCTTTTAGAATTTTTAAACTAAAAAATCCTCATGTTCGTTTGTGGGATAAAGAGTCGGTAAAAGTGTTTGTCGCGAAAAGAATGCCATCTTTGAAAGCCTCGCTAGAGGATTTTATTAAGATATTGAACAAGTATTAAGGCGATAAAAAGGAGATTAACCATGGCCATAATTAGGAATTTTAATGGAGCCTCGCTTAGAAAGCCGGGTGCGTATAGCGCGCTTAAGGTTACACTTGACGGCGGTTTACCTTCTGTTGCTGTTGGCATCGTCGGAATCGTTGGAGAGTCTTCAAGAGGTGCTCCTGGTTCGTCTGACGGCGTAACAGAGTGGGATAGCACTCAGCTACCAGATTTGATTGAATATTACGGAAGCGGTCCTATTGTTGACGCTGCGATGGTGCTCGTTAATCCATCAAATGATGGAAGAGTTGCCAACGGAGCTAATAGGATTAAAGTGTATAAAGCCAACGCTTCTCTTCAAGCATCGCTAACACTAGCGGATAGCTTTGGAGATTTGAAAGCTGCCGCGTATGGAGCGGAAGGAAATTTGATTAGCGCTACAATTGAACAAGACTTGTCGGTTGTTGAGGCTACAACTCAGTCTAGTTCGGATATTGTTTTCACCGGGGACGAAACCGGTGCTCAGATCATTGTAAGAGAAAACGGTGAAGCTGCAAATACTTATACTGTGAGCGGAAATATGGCAGATATGGCAGCTTTGCTTGTTGACTTCAATAATGATGCAAATTGGACTTCGCCTCCAACCCTAACTGCGACTAACGATAGTAACAAACTTATTATTACGCAGGATGCTGATGCTAATGAGCATAAGATTGGTGGCGGGAGAAGTTTTGAGATTATCAGTGCAGATCCGCTGTTTAATCTTGCAACCGGTCTTTTAACTCCCTCTCAAGAGCCGAATCGATCAATTCTTATTGAGAGACAGTCAGACGGAACTCAAGAAGATACAGATGATTCGACCGGGCCTCTTGGCGGAGATATTTATATGGAAATTGGCTGCGATGCTACTACTTGCACTTTGACGATTAGTTCCACGCAGCTTACAACGGTTGCAGTGGGCGGTCCGTCGTCGCTGTCAATCGATTTAGCAGATTATTCTACGTTGAATGATCTAGCTTCTTTTATTGATTCTCAAGCTAGTTATAGCTGTTCAATTCCTTCGGGAATTAATGGCGGTCTTTCGCCATCGGTTCTTGATAGAGTGAGCGCAGTTGGTATTGCATCAGGTGCGGCAAAGCCTGGAAGAGTTAAGGCAGATTCGTATTCTGTTGAGCAGTTTATTGTTCAGAGCTCACAGCTTACAGAACTTGAGCCTTCAAGCTCTAAAGGTCTTCCAGATGTGCTTAGTAAGACATTTTTGTCGGGCGGGGCACTGGGAGCGTCGGCAAGCTCTGATTTCTCTGCTGGATTTACTGCTATGGAGTCAGAGAGAATTAATATGCTGATTCCTTTGATCTCACAAGATGCTTCTGATGATATTGTTGAAGACGCGTCAATTACCGATGCGGGTTCTTCATATGATATTGAATCGGTTCAAGTGGCTGCTCTTAATCATGCTAAAAAGATGGGCAATACACAAAATCGGAGCGAGAGACAGGTGTATGTTGGATATCGCGGAACGTTTGAAGAGTGTAAAGCTCAATCACTTTCATTGAATAGTGAGCTAGTTTCTCTTGCGTTGCAAGATGTTCAGGTTGTTGATAATAGTGGTGAGCTGATTTTTAAACAGCCGCATATTCTTGCATGTCTAGTGGCCGGAATGCAAGCTGGTGCGGAAATTGGCGAACCAGCTACTTTCAAATATATTAATGCTTTTGGCATTCAACATCTTAAGAAGCAGGGAGTTACGCCGAGCTCTCTTGAGCTGTTTGATCCTGCCAAGCAATTTAACCAAGCTATTGACAATGGGCTTTTGATTGTTGAAAAGCCGTCTTCGGGCGGAATTAGGGTTGTGGTTCACAATTCCACATACTCCAAGGATGATAACTTTGTCTACAACAGACCGTCAGTGCTTGGAGCCGCTTTTTATGTGGCTTTTGATCTCAGGGATTATCTTGAGAATATCTTCATTGGAACAAAAGCTCGAACAGGCAGCGCAGAGAGTATTGCTAACGCAGTAAAATCTAGAATGACTGGTTATTTGAGGGAGGATATTATTGTCGGAGACGATACTAATGATGGATTGGGGTATAAGGCCCTGACAGTCACTCTTATTGGAAATACAGCCTATGTAGACGTAACTATTACGCCTGTGCAAGGTATTGATTTCATTCTTGCAACAATTAGGCTTGATAACATTAGACAGTCAGCATAATAAAAGGAGAGTATAATGTCAATTGTTACAACTGGTGCAAGAGCTATTTTCAAAATCAACGGTGAGAAAGTAGTTTATGCCTCTAATTGCAACTATAACATCAATCATACTCTTCAGCCAATTGATGTGCTAGATAGAATCGAACCCATTGAGCAGGCTGAGACTGGGTATACGGTTGATTTTAGTTGTACAACGTTTCGAGTTGCGAACTCTTCGGCTGTTAATTTAGGAATTCAACCTAAGTTGGCTGAGATTTTGCAACAGCCCGAACTTACGGCTGAAATTATTGATAGTCAAACCGAAACAACGCTTCTTCTTGTTGAGCGAGTGAAAATGACTACTCGCTCCGGCACGGTTGATGCCCGAGGCGTTTTTACTGAGACTTGGAATTTTATTGGCATTAAAGCTTCTGATGAAGCTGGTCAATAAGCACGTTATGTGCGGATGGATTCGTGGATGTAGAAAGGGTGGAAGTCTACATCAAAAACTAAAATAAAAAGGATAATATAATGGCTAATAAAAGCGATAAGACTATCTCTTCGCTTCCTTCAATGGAACATACCTTCCATATATCTGTTGTTGGAGAAGATACTAAGCAGATGTATAAAGGGGATTTTACCTACCGTAAGCCTACATTGGGAGATAGAGCCAAGTCTCAAGTTATGCGCACTCGTTTAGATGGCGACTTGGAAAATCTCGATCCCAATATCCAAGCATTTCATTCAATGGTATCAATTTTAAGACACACTTTGGTCAAAAGCCCATCGTGGTGGATTGAATCAGATTATGGTTACGAGCTTCATGACCTTAACGTTGTTTCAGAAGTGTATAAAGAAACATTAAGGTTTGAGAAAGAATGGGCGGATAAGGTTTATGGAAAAGACGAGGAAGACAAAAAAGATAAGTCTGCGTAATATTCAACGCATTGCATACAATCAGCTCCGCAAAGATCCTACAACTCTTGAGGAATTAGAGCAGTTTTTGAAAGATTGGTGGAGCGATAAGTATAATTTGCCCGACAATCACCCTCTTCTTTTGGAAAAAACTCTCGAAGAGCTAATGATTATGTACTACAAAGATGTCTATAAAGATAAGGATAGTCAAGCATTAAAACAATTTGAAGAAGAAGAGGGAATCAAAAAGAGCGACGAGGATTGGTTTAAAAAGCAAATGGGGAACAAAGATTATAACGAAAGTAAAACATTGAATTCATCAAAAGACGAAAATGAATTTGAAGAAAAGTTTGATACCCTTGGAGAGTAATGCCTAGAACTGAACATACACTATTAATCAAAGGTGATTTTAAAGACTTTCAAACTAAGTTTGATGGTCTTACAAGTCAGCTAGATGCGTTTAGCAAAAAAGAGCTTGGCGTAAACCTTAAGACCGATTCTCTTGATTTCTTTAAGAAAAGCAGCAAAGAGACTCTTGAAGAGCTCAAGAGAATGCAAAAAATTACTGGCGATGTGATCGATGAGCTTGTCGACAAAATAAAGAATGCTAAAACACCAGAGGAATTTGCTAGGCTTAACCAACAGTTGGTTCGAACAAAACGTCTCGCTGGTCAAGTTGGAAAAGAGATTGCTAACTGGGAGAAGCCCGGTCGTAATGTCGCTGGAATGTTAAGAGGTCTTGCTGGTTCAATGGGCGGTGGTGGCGGAGCTGGAATGGGAATTTTAAGTAAGCTTGGAATAGTTGGAGCAGCTTTAGCGGTTCCTTTAGCAGCATTTGGAGGAGCCTACGCAATGGGAGCCCCGAGAAGAGCTATTGCTCCTCAGAATTTGGCAATGATGGGTATGGGAGGTCCGCGAACTCGAGGCGGCCTAGAGGCTGTTAGAGAGCAAGGACTTCAGTTCGGTTTCGGCCCCCAGCAAACAATTCAGCAGCAGATGATGGGAATGAGAGCAATGGGGGAAGGATTTCGAGCCGCTCCATTTCAAAGACTTGGAAGAATGACTGGATTTTCGCCTGAAGATTTAATGGGAGTCGGAGGGGGCTTCAGACAGGCTGGAATGCAAGCGTTTCAAATTCCACAGGCGGTTGAAGATATGTATGTTCGAGCTATTGCCGAAGGATTTGATCAAGCTCGAGCTATTGATTTTTTGAAAGCAATTTCTGATCATACTGCAACTCTTGCGGCTGCAGGCGGAGTGAGTCCTAAGGCTATTGCCGATATTCTTGGCGATTTTATGGCCGGATCTGACTTCTTTACTCAGAATGCTCAACGCGGGCTGACAGCAATGGCTGGAATTTCACAGGCGATGTCTGGAACGGGTCCAATGTCAGCTGTTCAGTTTAGGTCTTTGGCCAGGTTGATGCCTGAAGCTACAATGACTGATCTATTATATGCTCAGCAATTTAGGCTGGAGGAATTAGGAGAGCAGAGGCCTGGAGATTTGCCAGGAGCGCAGGAAGTTTTGAGTTCATTTTTGGATGCTTTAAGTACAACGGTAACTGGTAAAACATTACAAGGGGCAAGTGAAGAAGACATTAGAAGACTTGTTCCTGTGTTTAGAAAACAATTTGGATTTTCAGCTACGCTAGCAGAAGAGGTAATAAGAGCTAAAGCCGTTCCAGGCGGTAAATTAGACGAGGAAACACAGAGAAAAATCAAGATAGAGCAAAAAAATGCTAATGCTAAGTTGGGCGACGTGATGGGAAGTATTGATGCTCAAACAGAAATTCAAAAGGCAAGATTGTCAGAGTTAGTTTTAGATATTGGAGATGGCTTAGTCCCTATGACAGCTCAAATTCAGAAGGGCGTTTGGGGAATTTTTGATTTATTGGCGAAAAAATTTGGGGTTCCAGAAGGAGTTGATGTTCAAAGAGAACGCGTTGAATTTGCTGAGAGCGAAAGACAATTTTTACTTAAGCGTATTAAAACGGGCCGAGCATCTCAAACAGAGAGACAGAGATTTGAAGAACTTACTAAGAAAAGAATTGCGTTTTATAGCGAAAGAGCTCATCAGTTAAGATCACCGAAAACAGAGATGGCCGAATGGGAAGCCGATATGCCTGCTTATGGAATGGGAATCGGTGGCCCCACAGCCGAAATTACTAGGCCTCCTTCTCGGGCAGAATTAGCTCAGGCGAAAAAAGAAGGAACTCAATCAGTTCAAGCTCAACGCGATTTAATTGCTGCTCAAAAAGCATATGCTGAAAGTCATAGAAAAGCAGCTAAAGCAGTTGATGAGCACGCTGAATCTTCAGTTAGAGCTAAAAGAAAAATGGACAGAGCGGGTCGTAGAGGTAGAAGAGTTAGTCCAACTGTTCGCGTTACTAGCGCAGCTGATGAAGATCTTATTGATATTAGAGACGTAGGAAACATAGATAGCGTGGATACAAATGACTAATATTAAGTCAACAAGATCGGCTTGTGTTTTGAGAGTATTTTCCTATATAAATGCACTCCCTGTTAAAACCGATCGCACTGAAACAATAACAAAAGATCTTTTAGATACGACTGAGCATGTAATATCAAAAGGGATTATAAGCTGTTCAATCAGCAGATCAAAAGGAGCAGCATCGGCTACATTTAGTGTTACTCTAAAGCTAGTTAATGATTATAAAAAGATGTTTAGACCCGGAGATTGGGTTTTAATATATTTAGATAAAGCAAGCGAAATTGATCTTAAAAGTGGGACTAATAAAGGACTTAAGCTCATAGGGAACATTGATAGAATCTCAACATCTAGATCAGTAGCAGATAATGGAGCAATTATTGAGACGTGCAGGATTGATGGTCGAGATATTGGAAAAATATTTGAAAAAACTCAGTTATTTTATGATTCTACTTTAGCCGATGAGTCCTTGCAAAGAGTGATTTTGTTTGCAACAGCATTGGTGAAAAGTGGGAATCCTCAAGATTTTGTTAATGTTTATCTTGATTTGTTTCTTGGTAAGGGCGCAAAAGAATTCTTAGCCGACTCTTCAAAAAGTCCAGTTTTGTTTCAGATGCTAATGCCCCCAAAAGTATATAGAGTTTTAAAAGGAGGAGAAAGAACAAAGTTTACTGTTACAGCATTTTATGACATTTTGAAACGAGAGTTTGATGACTACTCAAAAGAAGGATTTTCAGTAGGGAAAGATGTTGGAAAAGATTTAGTTGGGAATTTGTGGCAATTAATTCAACAGGGATGTAACTCGATTGTTAATGAAATATACCTTGATACAAAAACTCGCGACGATTCAGTCGTTCCAGTCTTAACCATGAGACAAATTCCCATGACTAAGAATGAATTAGTTGCGCTATCAAAAAATGGCATTTTTGTGTCAGAGAAAGATATTTTAACCGATGATCTTGGCTTTAGTGATCATGAAAAATATAACTATTTGATTATTAGAGATGGTCAGAATTTTTTACCTAATCAAACATATTTAATTAATGCACGAAAGAAAAAGCTTCCAGTTGTTGATATTGATTCTCTAAAGAGATATGGACTTAATCGCGTTGATAGGACTACTGAGTATGCTCTTCACGATAGGAGAAATAAAAAGGAGGCCGGTTTTAGTAATTTTAGTTTAATAGGAAAATGGGCAGAAAGAATTAGTGAATATTGGTTTGGCTACCATAAATATGAAACTGGAACTATTATTATAGAAGATCGTACTGATTTTGAAGTAGGAGAGTTTATCAGAATTTATGATAGAAATAGAATGTATATGGTAGAGGGGTATAGTTATAATTGGAATTTCTTAGAGCCTATTATAACAACTTTACAAGTTACACATGGAATGATGACTAACGGAGACTATATTGAAAAAGATTCCACAGACCCAAATTTACCTCCGTTAATTATCACGGATGATTAAAAATGAAAATATTACCAGACGGTACAGTAGTTTCAAGTAATACAATTGCCGGACAAAGATCTGGAAATAGAAAACTGTACAAAAATTTTAAAATTGAAAAAGCGATTATTGTTGATGTAATGTATGCGGGCGAGAAAAGGAATTTATACGGCTTGGGGACCGAATATGATGTTTTGATTGTTAATGGCCCTAGGGAAGGCGAGAGGCTGACAAATGTTTTATCAATAAATTCTTTTGGAGGCCTTAACAATTTTTGTGAGTGGGTATACAACAAGCGAAAAGTTAATTATCACGGAAATAAAAATACTATCGATACTCCTAGTGAGGAATTTGACAATGCATATGTGATTGTTGGTTTTCTTGGAGGTCATTATAATTCGGCCGTTATTCTTGGAGGTTATCCTCATCCAGGGAATACTGTTGAAAAACCTCAGAGAAGTGATGGTGAGATTTTGGTGGGGGAATTTAATGGTCTCCGATGGAAAATTAATGATGATGGAGAGTTGATTATTACATATTATGGCGGCAAGAGAGACTCAAAAAACCCCCACACTCCAATACGAGACGACACCGCCCCTACAGAGATCAAGATTGATAAAGATGGAAAGTTGTTTGTTTCTGACAATAAAGATCAAAAAATTCTAATTGATAGAGTTAGTGAGACAATTCGCATTGAGAATCCAGAAGCTTTTATTCAACTAGATATTCCTAATAAAACTATTGAAGTTAACGCAAATCAAGATGTCAAAAATATATCTGGTGAACAACAAATTAACGAGGTAGGAACAAGCGAAACCAATACTATTGGTGAAAATCAAAACACTACGGTTGGAGGAACCAAAGAGACAACTGTAGAAGGGACACATACTGAAACTGTAAAAGATAATGTAACTAATAATTATCAAAAGGATGTTACTGAAACAATAGGACAAAAGTGGCAAATTAATATTACAGGGGATGTTGATCTTAATAGTGGGGGAAAGGTTACAATTGATGCAAGTAGTAATGTTGAAATTCAAGGAAATAGCAAGGATGTCGTTACTACTGGAAGCTATGATCCCTTTTTAATGGCTCCTCATGTCCAGGGATATAATAAAATAAAAGCCGGAGGGTAAAATAAAATGGCAATGAATAAAGATCAGTTAGGGCAAGAGATCGTTGATGCTATAAAATCTGTTACCGGAGGGTCAGAAACAGCACAAGTTTTACAAATTTGGCAAGCAATTTCCGAAGCTATTATTCAACATCTTATTACAAATGCTGAAGTAACAGTTGAACATAGTGGACCTCGAACTGGGGGAATAACAGGATAATATAATGGCAGGTATTGGCGAAATTATTAAACAAGTTCAGAATGTTGTAGATTTTTTTACTGGGGAAAAAGATCCGCGGCCGTATCCCAAAATTAGGCTTATTACTAATGATGTTAAAGCGGAAAATTGGAATAAAAGTTTTCCGTATAGCTTTAGAGTTGTTGATGACAATGATAATTTTAATCCTAAAGCCGTTGCAAGTGGATATAGAGAATTTAAGCTTCATATAAATCCGTCTGATTTACAACAAGACGAGCAATTTTCCGTTGCAATTACTCCTACACAAGACGGAATTATTGTTGAACATAATGGAATTATTTTCAAGAATTTGACAATTTCCGGGACAACTGGACTCCATCCATTTAAAGGAGAAGGAGGCTCAACTAGTAGCGGTGGAGTCATTGCAGGAAGTCCTAATTTGCAAACCGGGTATGAACATTTTCAAGAGCTAAGAAATTATTTTAGAGCATATGCTCAAGAAAAAAGGGAAAAGAAAACTCTTAGAATGCTTTTTGTAAACAGAAAAGATAGTGAAATCTTTATTGTTGAGCCCGAGCTGTTTTCTTTAAAAAGAGCTTCCTCAAAAAGCTTTTTGTATGACTATACAATTCAAATGAGAGTTCTTGGCTCTGTTAACGCACGAATTGATATTGAAGATCCGATTCCTTCCTTTTTTAAAGACTTTGATTCCGTAGTAACTGAAGTTAATGAAAAGCTGACAATTGCTAGGGGCGTAATGCTTAAGAACCAGGCAATTTTGAGGAATATTGAAGGTAATATTGCACAAACATACCTCGAGCCTCTTCGAAAAGCAACGCTTGCAACAAAAGCTTTAATTGGTGCAACTTATAGTGTTTATGATATGCCTAGTTCGCTAACAAATAAGCTTACTACTGGAACTAAAGCAGCCTATTATAGCGTTATTGCTAGCTTAAGAAGAGAAGGGAATCCTGCTTTTCGAGAAGTGTCGGTTCCTAAAAATATTAATCGAGAGGCCGAAAAGGACTTTACTACTGATCTTTTGCCTGCAGAGGCAGCAGAACAAATTACATTGGATTTCTTGAATAATGACGAAAGACAGGAGTTTAATAAGGAAGTTGAAAGCGTGGTAGATTCTCCTAGAGAGTTTTATGAGAGTTTAAAAGAAGAGAATCAACGAATTTATGACAACGCAAGTGAAGCTTTTGGATTAGGTAATAGTGACTATAATAGTTTTACTGATAGGCTTCAAACTTTTACGCCTAGTGAAGGTCGAAGGCCGTCAGATAGTGAAGCTGACGTCTTAGGTGCGTTTGATGATGTTGACAAAGCTCTTGATTATATGGTTTCAACAAATCTTCCATTTAGGAATACACTCGAAGAAAACATTAATCAAATTAATACGGTTTTTAATCAGCTTACTCCAGTAGGAATCCCTGGGTCAGTCGAAGAAATTATTTTACCTCACGATACATCTCTAGAGGATTTAGCTTCTCAATATTTCAATAATCCTGAAAAGTGGATTGATATTGCAGTATTAAATAATTTGAAACCTCCTTATGTTAGTGAAACATCAACAAATGTTCGCATTAAGATGCCGGGAGACAAAATTCTTATTCCTAGGCCCACTCAAGCTGGAGAATATGATGTCCCCGTTACAAAGGATTATCCCATTACACAGAATCTAACTGCAGCAGAAAAAAATCTTGGAGTAGACTTAAAATTAGATAAGAATTTTGATCTTGAGTTTTCAAATACGGGTGATTTTAAGCTTATAGCTGGCGGGGATAATGCAGGACAAGCAGTTATTATTAAGCTGACACTAGAAAAAGGAGATGTTAAATATCACACCGATATAGGAGTTGGACTAGCTGTTGGTGAAAAAATGACTAACGTTGATACAGTAAAAGATGAAATCACCGAAGCTATATTGAAAGATCTACGTTTTGATCAAATTACAAGTCTTACAGTTAATATAAATGGAAGTACCATTGAAATGAGAATTGATTTAAAGATAAAGGGTATGGAACAGCCCGTCCCGGTTACATTACCTTTATAAGGATATAAGATCATGGCATTCAATTTGAGATCTAGACAACAGATTTTGGCTGATATGATTGCTAAGATGTTAGCCGAAACTCCAGTTAATGATATTAATAGAGCTTCAGTTGTTCGAACTTTGCTTGAAGCTGCCGCTCAAGAAGCATTTCAAGAAAACTATGACATGCTTCAAATTATTAGAAATTATAATCTAGATACTACTGAGGGAGATGATTTAGTTAATAGAGCTATTGAGTATGGACTAGAAGGACGCACGGCCGCTCAATCTGCTTCGGGTTTAATTACTATTAGTGATAGTAATATTACGAAAGTTGAAACTAATATTTATGATAATCTCCCCGGCCCGGTATCTGGAGATACAAGAATTTACGTTGATGATGCAACCTCATTCCCCACTTCTGGAGCATGGTCTGTGATTATTGGTCGCGGAACTGATAATGTTGAAACTGTTTCCGTTGATACAGCACAAGGGAGCAATGGAAAAACTAATAATATAAGCTACTGGACCATTTACTTATCTGCTGGACTTGCAAACGACCATGGAACTGAAGAGTCGGTAATTTTGTCTCAAGGAGGAGATCGAATTATTCCTGCTGGAACAACTGTTAAAATTTCAGCCAGTGATATTGCTGAGGAAGTGTCTTATTCGGTTAATAATGAAGAGACTATTTTAGACGGAGAAGAGGAAGTTGAGAGTGTTCTTATCACTGCTCTTACTCCAGGAACTGATGGAAATGCTCCAATTGGAGCTATTAATGAATTTGATTCTTTACCGTTTGATGGAGCTGAAGTAACAAATCCAGCTGCATTTACTAATGGGACAGATGAAGAGACGGACGAAGAACTGAGAGATAGAATTAGAGCTCATATTCAGAGTTTAAGTCGAGGAACAGCTGAGTCGGTCACATCAACAGTCGTTGGTATTACTGATCCTGATGAAAACAAGCGCGTTGTGTCAGCAAATTTTGTTGATTCAACTACACTGAATGATTTGGGATTTTTGTATATTGATGATGGAACTGGGTTTGAACCGTCGTTCGCTGGACAAGGGCAAGAAATTGTTTTGAATTCTGCAACTGGCGGGGAGCAGTTTTTACAATTAGATACTCCTCCCGTTATTAAGGCACAAGTAGAGACAATTAATTCTGAATCGTATGATCTGGGGACTGCTAATGAAACGCTTATCTATGAAGTTAATGGAGTAGAAGAAATTATTACTTTTAGCTCGGATGATTTTATTAATCCTGGAATTGCTACAGCTGAAGAAGTAGTTGAATCAATCAATGATAATGCTACACTAATTGAAGCAAGAACTTCCGAAAATGGAACAAAAGTTACTATTAGAGCAAAAGCCCAAGAGAACGAATCAATACAGGTCACTGGCGGGACAGGTAATACATCTGATAAATTAAATTTTTCAACTGGATTAAATGAGTCTTTGAGGCTGTATAAGTTTGACGGACTTTCAGTTAGTTTATTGAACAAGGATGGGACGACCGCAACGATTGAGTGTGCGACCCCCCAGTTGTACAACCTAAATAACGGAGATACTTTAACAGTAATTGTTGATGGTAAAACAGCTAACGTACAAACTGCAACATTTAATACGGCCGATTTTGTTAATATTGCTGCTGCAACTGCTGAAGAAGTTGTTGCTGTTTTAAATGAAGATTTAGCGGGAGTTACAGCTTTAGTTACCTCTACTGATTCAAGAATTACTCTTAGATCTAATTTAGAAAATAGTGCTATTTCTAGTGTACAGGTAACGGGCGGAGCAGCAAATGCTGAGTTTAACTTTGATACAACTGCCGTTGTTGGATCTAGTAAAGATTATACATTGAATAGATTTAATGGTCAAATTGAGTTGGAAGTTCCAGCTTCCATTGGAGATCAGTATACGGCTGGGTCGGATCAGACAAGAGGGTTACTAGTCACTGAGTTTGCCGAGCCATATAATTTATCTAATGGAGAAGCGATTACAATAGAAGTTGATGGCGGTGGCGGTCAGGTTGCAACATTTAATACAGCCGATTTTGTTAATATTGCACAGGCGACAGCTGCTGAAGTAGCTGCAGTTATCAATGAAGATGTCGGCGGTGTAACAGCGCTTGCATTAAGTAATGGAAAAGTTCTTGTAAGAACAAATAATTTCACTTCCTCTGGTAGTATTGAAATTACAGTATCTACCGCTCCTTCGCTTGGATTTTCAATTGGAGAGTTAGTTCAAAGTCTTGAGTCTCATACTGCTGCTGTAATCTCTACTACAGAAAACTTCATTTTTGATGAAGGAGACGAGTTAATTGTTGTTATGGATGGAGATGCGGTTTATACCATTACAATGGATGTAGATGGAGAAATAAGAAACGTTGTTAGTCCTAGTGTTTTTGATGCAGATGTTCTAGCCACAGGTGACACTTTTGGCTCTAAATTTACGGAAGAAAATGAGATATTGGGATACAGAATTGTTATTAAGACTGGTGCTAGCGCTGGACACATAACAACAATTAATAGTTATAATCCAGTTACCGGAAGCGGTCGTATTAGTATGGTCGGGGCTGCCCCATTTGGCCTGGCGGTAGGAGATACTTTTATTGTTGTTCCGATTACTGCTGAAAATGTTGTTGGGTATCTTAATAATAGTTTTGTGACAACAATGGCTCTTCGTTCAAATGTTGAGTTAATTGGAACTAACAGGGTTCAAATTAGTTCGACAGTGACAGGTGAAAGTGGAAGTGTCCAAGTAACTGGTGAAGATGCAAATGATAAGTTACAGTTTCAAACCAATGAGGTTCGAGGATTAGACGGATATAAATATTACACTGGTTTATTGAGACGAGTTCAAAGAACAGTTGATGGTTTGAGCTCAGATCCAGTAACTTTTCCTGGCGTTAAAGCTGCTGGGATTCAGATTGAAGTTTTACCTCCTACAGTTAAACAAATTTCTGTTGAGGTTAACGTTACTCTAGCCGAGGGCATAACATTAACAACAATTCAAGAAGACATCAAGAACGCAATTTCGCAATATATTAACGGCTTAGGTGTAGGCGAAGATGTAGTTGTGCAAGAATTGTCATGCCGAATAATTTCTGTTGAAGGCGTTACAGATGTCGAAATATTAACACCCGATGGGAATGTTATTATTGCAGATAACGAGGTTCCGAGAATTAGAGATACAGATATTGTTATAGGATAAAAATGAGCAAGCTAGATAGATATATCAAAACTATTCCCAACATGTATCCAACCAGGGTGGAGGGAACTTTTATTCGAGGGCTAATCGAAGCCTGGGCTCAAGAAAATGAAAATTTGGTTTTGCAAATTGAAGAAGCAAAAAATCAAATTTTTGTTAATTTAGCAAGCGATAAATATCTAACCGCTCTGGGGCAGAATGTCGGAGTTAGTAAGCCTTTAGCAGCTAATTTATCTGATGATCAATTTCGGCAATTAATCCCTGTTATGAGTTTTGACCCAAAACAGGTTTTAATTACTATGTATAAACTGTTAGATATCTTCTGGGGTCCTTTATTTTCGAGAGCTAATATTACTGCGCAAGTGTCAGAACCGTACAATTTTGGAACCTCGGCTCCTCTAACTGGGACAGTAAATTTTGTAAATGATTCTACTGAAGTTACAGGAACTGGAACTTTTTTTACAGCTGAAGTATCAGTTGGAGAATATATCAAGTTATCAACTGATGACAATGATAGATTTGTTAAGGTAATTCGAGTTATTGATAACACAACTTTGTCATTAGCAACTAGGTATGGTGGCGACACCGCTTCGGGAGTTGGAGTTAACTACTTGTCAAAGAAGTTAGAGCTCGATTGTGATGCAGAAGAAGGTATTATTTTGGATTTTAGCCCAATATACTTTGATGATACATCAGCTGTTATAGTAAGTGAACTCATAGAGGTAATTAATAATCAAAGCGATGTAATTGTGGGAGATGTGGTTAATAGCGCTACAAATGTTCCACAGCTTAATCTTAGAACAGATACACCGGGAGCGGCTGGATCAATTAATATAACAGGTGGAACGGCTAATACTATTTTACAATTTGTAACGGGGGAAAATCTGATATCTGATCTTCCTTCTCCAACAGTTGTGTACGAAGTGAATAATCGAGAAATTGTTGTTATGATTCCTGATTTAGCGCCTGCTATTGGTTTGGCAAATAGTCATTTTTTCCATTCTGACAATGGAATTGTAACAGCCGTTGACAATATTCTAAAAACTGTTACCTGTGATTTTGACAATGAGGTTACGGCTAATGAATATATCGATAAGACATTTTCACAAAATACTGAAGAGTTTACTATTCAGTCTCATACGACTGGCATAAATAATGTCGTTCTTCAGTTTAGCGCCGGAGTAGATCTGTCGAGAGTGTCAACAGTTTCTGGCAAAAATGGTTTTGTCATATTCTATGAAAATTGGTATGGATCCTTTATATACGATCCTGCCGATTCTCCTTACACTGTTCAAAAGGAGAAAACAATATTAAATCAAGTAATTACTGAGGGAAATATCTATCCAATTATTGCTGCAGATGATTCAAGTGACATTCCCGATGCAACTGGATACGTAGTATTTAATTTTGGAAGAGCTAATGAAGAAGGACCAATTGCATATCGCGGTAGGCCAACTAATTCAAGTTTGTTAATTGATCCTGGACATATTTTCCAATACGATCATGCAGTAGGTGACACAATTAATTTATTGGATCCTGATTTAGTGCCTCATGTGCCGCGTTCAAGTGGAGTTGATAGACCGGTTTATATGGTTGATCCTCAAGAGGCCAGACTAGTAGCCCAAACACTAATTAGACAAATTAAGGCGGCTGGGGTAGTCATAAGATTCATTATAGATACGCCAGAGTATTTGTTTAGCCTTTGTCGAGATTAATAATTTAAAACAACAGCATAGATATAATATAATATATTGATGTAGTTGGAGGAAAAATGGCCGTTCTACAAAAGACAAGAATTCTAGCTCAAGAGCGCTTAGACAAGACGGATTATGATAATATTGAAACATTTGTGTGTGAAGATCTCAACCAAATGTTTCGAAGGATTTTTACCAGCTCAACAGCTATAATTAATGGCTTTGAAATTTTTGATGATGCTGCATTAACTCAAAGAACCCCGTCTGCTTCTCCTGTTTATATTAAGATGGAAGATTCTACCATACTTCATACCGATTCTTCAGGTCCGAGTTTTTATGTTGGATCGTCAATTACGTCGGCAGAAGAAGTTACATTGACCGACGGGCAAACAAATTACATTGAGTTGGATATTTCAAGAGAGCCAGCTGTTCCAGCAACGAGAACATTTCGAGATCCAAACGCAAACGCAGGAGAGGGGGCTGATTATACTCAGATTATTGACACAGTTGAAAATATTGTAGCTACGATTACTGTTAATACAACTGGCTTTAGTGGCGGAACAAAAGTTCCTCTCTATAAAGTTACAGTTGCAGCTGGTAGTATCACGGCAGCTGTTGATAGTAGAAATTTATTTTTTAGGCTTGTCCCCGGGGAGCCCTACAATGAAGATTATGAATTCCCTTGGACGAGCCGAGGTGAGCCTGATAATGATTTAGTCCCCGATGGGAATGAAATTCTTAAGGGCGATAAGCAAATTCAGTCATTTAAAGACTGGGCCGATGCAATAATGACTGAGTTGAAGGTTATAAAATTTGGAAGTGCAATTGGAGTTTCGTGGACAGACCCGACTCCTACTTCTATTAGCCAGTTAGGAAGAGAGCTATTTTTGCGCGGGGGTGGGACGATTTCTTGGGATGGGTCTGATATGACCTGGACATCTAATTTTACAATTGATATTACAGGAACCGCTTTTGTTAATACTATTACGACTGCAGGAAGTCCGCTATCAATTGGAGCAGATCAAGTGGCGTATGTTGATGTTGATCCTACGCAAACAACTAACATTTCTTTTCAGGTAGTAGATTCGGATTCATATGTTGATCAAGATAATCGTTATATCCTTGTTAAAAGAGATGGAAGCGATATTATCATTATAGATCGATTAGTAGGATAATAAATAATGGCATTAAAATTAGGGAATAAACAATCATCTAAACTTACAAAGAAAACTCTTATTTTCCAAGAATATCCTTCCGGGGATACTATTATTGCGGCTGGTGGAGTTGAACTTATTCGTGTTCATAATGCTACGGGGCAAGTCGAAATCCATCAGGAGCTAAAAGTAGATAATCTTAATGGATTAGTGAGCGCTGTTAATGGAGTATTACAAGGCGGAGCAATTGCAACTCCTGAAGGATATACTTCGAGTTTTAATGGAACGACTGCTTGGACTTTAAGCGGAAGTATTTATTATATAGATTTTACGCATAATCTTGGATCTACTCAGTTATTGTGTACGGTTTATGATGATGCTAATGAGGAAGTAAATGTTGATGCTAAGACATTAATTGATGGGAATACTCTTCGAATTGAAGTTCCTGCTGTCCCTGATAATAGATTTTCTGGCCAGATTGTAATTGCTCAAGTTGACGATCCTAATGTTCCGGGGCAAACATTTAATTTTAATGCGACTACTTCGTGGACTTTAGATGGCGCAACTTATTATGCAAATTTTCCTCATAATGTAGGATCGAGTAATATAATTTGTGAAGTGTATGATGATGCTGGAGCACAAGTTATTGTTACTAAAATAAAATATGATAATAACAATCTTAGGATTGTTGTTCCTTCTGTGCCCGATTTAAGGTTTGCGGGGCATGTAAATATTTTACAAGTAGAATAAAACAAAGAGCTAGTTATTAGGTTTTATATTGTAACGTGCAATATAAATTGTCACACTATTCATTAATGAAAAGGGAGATGAATAAATGGCGAAAGAAGTAAAAGGCGATCTCAACGTTAAGAGAACTCTTGACGCTGACCGCAGGGTTAATGAAGGCCTGAAACAGACAGACGATCTTGATGCTGCTCTGGATTTGGGTATTCATTGTGAAAAGTGGCAAAGGATTGAGACTGACGATCTGGGAGCCCAGAATGTTGATCTTCCTGATGCTACTACAATTAGTGAGGGCTGGCAGGTTGTGATTGAGAATTTTGGTGGAACTGATGCTCTTAACGTTCGCGATGGCGCGGATGGCGCACTGAAGACAATCGCAACTGGTAAGGCTTATTTGTTTACGTGTTTGGATAACGGCGCTGCTGCTGGGACCTGGCATGTTAACTTTCTTGAAGATGATCTTACTCTCGTTGCTACTCGATACGCATCAACGTTTGATGCTGGCGCGAGTTGGGGCGCTGCGGCCGGTGGTTATTACACAATTACCATCACGCAGGCTACTCATACTCGCGGCGTCGATCCGATGATTCAGATTTATGAGACATCGGCCGGCGACGATTTTCTCGTTGAAGTTGATCAGCTTAAAGTCAGCGCTGCTGGCGATGCAGCTTTTCGCGTTACCGAGGATCCGGATCTTCGCTTTGCAGGGAAAATTATCCTTGTGTAATTAATATTAATGGGAGTTGGGCTAGCTTAAGGCTAGCCCGGCCTCCCTATTATATAAAATAAAATAAAAAGGAGATAATAAAATGGAAAAGAAAGATGGAATGTTAGAAACGTATCATTTTGATCAAAAAGCGGTCATTAAAGTTAATAAGGATAAAACTGATATTGAAGTTCTTGGGTGGAATAGCCCCTATAAGAATAATGATGCTCAATCAATTGACGATGTTAAGTACTTTGTGGTAAAAAAAGAACTTGTTGATATTACAAAGTTGGATCCTGATAAAAAGTATAATATCAATTTTACTATTAAGTTTTTAGAGAACTCAGATGGAACATTTGATCAGCCGGCCGCAATTTTTAAATCAATCGAAGAAGTAAAATAATATATTTGCATATATTAGGAGCATAGAATGCCCAGAAAGCTTAAAGGCGATCATACTGTAGAACGAGATCTTCGTGTTGAACGAAATATAACTCAAGAAAGCGCCGCCAATCCTTTGCGAACGATGAAGGATTTAAGTGGGGCTGTTGATAAAAAGACAATTCGAGAAGTTGTATCTAGCGGAAATTACAAGTTATATTCTGTCAACGATGACGATTCTACGAATGTTGATAATATACTTGTGGTTAATCTTGAGTCGGGGAATATTGGTATTGGCGTCGTCCCGACTAATTCGGGTGGGAATGCCCTGCGAATTGGTCTCACTACTACAGTTAAGGGAAATAGCGAAAAATTAACTGCCTATAACGAAGCAACAGCTGGAACAGCCGATACGACTGTTGGCGCTAGATTATTGCTTGATTCTAATTCTGCGAATACTGCAGGCCAATCTACTATCTATTCAGAAGTTAGACGTAGAATGACTGCTAGCACTGAAGATACGGCTGGAATTTTATCTGCTCTAGAGTTGAAATCTGTTCTAGATCCGGATGGAGGAGCTGTTACTTATACTCATAGTGATGGGACTATGGGCGTGGCGGATTTGGTTGCTCATGGTATTCAGAATGTTGGTTCTGGAAGTCTTGCTATTTCTCATGCTGCGGCTCTTTATGTTAAAGCAAATTCGGTTGTTGGCGCAACCAATAAGTATGGATTGTATATTGGTACAATTGCAGGAAGTACAAATGATTATGCAATTTATACTAATACAGGGAAGGTAAGATTTGGCGAGACGGTAGAGATTCAGCAATATCTTGGTGTTGGAAATGCTCCTAGTTCTACTGTCGGAGCTTATATTCAAAATACAGATCTAACGGGAACAGTTCAGACTGGAATTCATAGCTCTCCAATTAGTACGGCGGCTGCAACAGTTAGTATGCGCGGAATTGTTTCGGCTCCTCAAACAACAGATGCTGTATTTACTTGTGAAAATTTGACGGCTTTTATGGCTTTAGACGCGGCTAAAGGAGCATCCTCAACTATAACTCGTCATAGGATGTATTACGCTGCTTCTCCTACTCAGGGGACAAATAACGTTTGGGGAACAGACAATCTAACATTCACTGGAGATTACGTTTTTCATTTTACTTCTACCCGTCCAAGTGAATTTGCCGGTAGAGCTGGTTTTGGTGGTTCGGCTTCAGCAAATGCGATCGTACGAGTTGGTGCAACTAATCCATTGGGGGGTACTATTCAGCGTGGGTTTGCCGCCGAGATGGAGGCGACATCAAATGCTACTAATGCAGTTGTAGGTGTTCTTGGTAACGTTACGACAGCTGCGGCTTCTTTTACTACTGCTTATCTTGCACAACTTCAAGCATCAGATAGAGCTAAGGGGTCTGGAAGCACTATTACCAGGAAAATTGGTATTCATGCGCCGATGCAAACTGGCGGAACGAATAACGCAATTCTTGTAGATAATACTTCTTTTGTTGGTAATTTTGGAATTAATTTAGCTACTATGAGCCCATCTGAGTTTGCTGGACGTATGGGTATTGGTGGTAGTTCTAGTTCTGGAGCAGTTTTACAAATTGCTGCATCTAATCCAATTACTAGCGTGGAACAAAGTGGGATATTTATTCCTATAGTTGGAAGTTCCGATGCCACAACGGCTATTTTTGGAGTCCAATCATATCCGACAACTGCGGATGAGACTTTTACATGTGCGCTTGTTACAGGTTATACATTTTATGACAGAACAAAAGGTGCTGCTTCAACAATTACACGTCACATTGGATATTATGGAGCTCAACCTACACAGGGCACTTATAATACTTTTATTTCAGATGACGATTCGTTTACTGATGATTATTCAATTTATTTAGTTTCTAGTAGGCCATCTTATTTGGGCGGCGATCTTAGCATAGATGGTGATTTAAATATTACTGGTGCATTAAACGCCGATGGCGGGATTAACGATACGTCTGGCGATATTATTCAGTCTACAGTTGGAAGTTTCTTCTGGAATATTGATTCTAATGATGATAGCTCAGATGAGGTTTTTGAGTGGGCGTCGGATCGAGTAGGGGATTCGGGTGGTGATATTTTAATGCGCCTAACCGATGAAAATATTTTATATTTGTTTGATTCGGCAAGTAATGGTCCCGCTTCGGGGAATCTTAAAAATTATGCTAGTTATCAAGCTGGTATTGGAGCCGCAAGCGATTCCGAGTTCGGCTTATTCGCAGGAATTGCTGATGGTGTATTAAGTTTGTCTGGCGACACCGGGTTTGGCGCCGGTTCAACAAAGTTGAGTATTTTTAGTGGTGGGCATTCTACTCCAAATAAAATGGTTGCCTATATTGATGGTAATGTTTTAGCTCAGTTAGATGCTACAGGCTTACAAATAACAAGTGATGGTGATGCACCTCTAAAAGTTATTAGTGGCGATCCTGGGTCAGATTTGCAAGTTACTGATAGCACAATGACTGCTCATATTCGAGCATATAATGAACAATTTGCAATTGCTAGTGCAGGGACAAGTCCTATTTATTTTATTTCTGATTATGGCAATGGATCAACTAGCGCCGATTTTATTTGGAAAACGGACTCTACTACATTAAATACTCCTAATGGCACAGAGTTAATGAGACTCACCGATGGAGGAAATCTTTTAATTGGTATTACAGCTCCCGATGGGATTGAAGCGCTACACGTTAAAAAGAGTTATAGCGGCGCTGGATCTTTTGAAGCTGCCTATATTGAAGCTATTTCATCTCCAAGCGTGGCACTAACTGGTGGGGTTAATGGTTTAATTGTGTATGGGGAGCGTCAGGTCAGTGCGTCCGCAACAGATACTGGACGCGTTCATGCGCTATCGCTTAGAAGTCTTTTTGATGTAGATTCCGGACAGACATTAAGCTGTTCTAATTCTTCGGCTTCGACTATATATTCAACTTTACATGTTCAGGCTCCAGCTAATACCGGGTCTGGGACAGTTAATCTTGATAAGTTTGCCTATATTTCTATTAGTAGCAATACTCATCTTGATACTGGAACAGATAAGTATGCTATATATATAGATCAGATTTGGGGCGCAACTAATAACTGGGGTATTTATCAGACGTACGGTGGAAACAATAACTATTTTGCTGGCCCTATCCGAGCCGGAACAACTGGCGGGATTACAGATGCCGATGAACAAGTAACTGTTTATCGCGAGTATGATGCAGATAGTCTTAACCCCGTAGGATTAGGGGTCAGGCTTGTTTTAGATAGATCATCTGCTTATACTATTGCTAATTCGCGCGGTGCTGAAATTGAAGTTCAAAGAAGTTATGGTTCTAACACAATTTCAGAAGGTCATGATTTATTTGGAAGCGCATTTAGGGCTCTTTTTAATGGTAGCGGCTCATATACAAATACTTCAAATGTTATGGTTATCCGTACTATTTCGCCGTCTTTTTCAGGCGGCGGAACAGTTAGTTTGAATTCTTATATGGGCATGTTTATTTGTGACGTGAGTACTTCTAACGCAACAAATCAGTTTGGTTTATATATCGGTAATCAAACAGGTGGCTCTTCTCAAAATTATGCTATTTATACTAATGATGGCGCGGTTCGTTTTGGTGAGCAAGTTACTGTCGAAGATAATCTTGGTCGCGGACTAACTATTAAAAATCCAAATGCTAATAGTCAAGCCCGAATTAATATGTATGCGTCTGGGGATACTAAATCTTGGTGGCTTGGGAGAATCACTGGCGCAGAGGGAATGTTTGGAATTCAATATGCAAACGGCCTCAATAGTAGCGCACAACTTCAATTAAGAAACAATGCCGATGATGCAATTGATGCGCAAGCTGGAACTGGTAGATTTGCGGCCGGTGGCCCTACCATTCAAGATACGGATCGTTGGATTATGCTTGGTTTAACCGACACTAGTCAGACAGTTCTTACTGGCACTTCTCAAGTTGGCACGAGAATGGCTTTTCGCGCCAATAGTAATGCAACGACTATGATTACCGGAGCCGTTATTGACGCTAAAAGCGATGACGCTTCTTTCGCTACAACCGATATTGTAATGTTGGATGTAGGCTCATTTACTTTAGGTGCTGGACATACTTGTACAGATATTATTAGTTTACTCGTGAGGCCTCAGCCGATTGATGATGCTACTAATTCGGCTTATATTTCAACCACAACTGCATTAGAATCGGGTGATTGGTTTATTCATTCGACTTCAATTCGTCCGAGTTGGTTGTCTGCACCATTGAGAGTTAATCCAGCTACCTCAGCTCAAGTTTCAGGAACAAATAATACTCTTCTTGAAATTATTCGTTCATATACAGGTGCTGCTGGGAATTCGCATATTGCGGCTTTTATTGAAAATGATTTAACAACAAACGCTTCTCTTACTGCCACTCAAACAACTTTAGAAGTTAAACATAGCCGAACTGTAACGGATGATGTTTCGGAGGCGACTGGAGTCGGACTCGGTTATGCGGCTAATCTTTTGGTTGGGTCGGATTTTGATGTTGCAGCTACAAAGACATATTCATATACTGATTCTGGTGGCTATAATGAAATTTCAATCGCCACTTTAAATGAGTTAGGGGCCGGAACAACTGCTATTTCAAATTATGTTAAGTTACGTATTAAATCCGATACTGGCTCAAACAGTACTAATAAGTATGGAATTTTGATTGATGATATTTCTGGCGCTAGTAATTTAAATTACGCTATTCGAACTAGTGCTGGCCAAGTATATCATGCGGATAATACAGGTATAGGTGCTTATCCCGACCCCGATATGGCATTGAGAATTGGATGGTCTGGAAATGCGACCGATATTAATCAATATGGTATTTATGTTGGAACAGAAGCAAATTCAAATGCTACTACTTCGTTGTCAGGGATTGCAATTCTTCCTACAACGGATAATGCGGCGTTTACATGCGCAAGAGTTTTTAATGTTAGAGCTTTAGCTGCCCAAGCTGGAGCCGGTAGTACAATTCAATATGCTATTAGTTATAATTCGCAGACACAAACCGTTGGAAGCGTTGGAAATGCAGTTCTTGCTGACAATTATAGTTTTAGCGGCGATTACGGTATTAATCTAAACACCACTCGTCAGAATTATTTTGGTGGCCCGATTAGAGTTAATGATGACAACGGTGTTATTAATACTACTGAAATGCTAAGTGTAACAAGAAATTACAATGGAAATGCAGCAGATTCTCATACCGCCGTTACTCTAAATTGGGATTTAGATACCGACGATGCTCTTACAGGTGGCCAAAGTTGCGTTCTTTATTCTCGTTGGAAAAGAACTATTGATGCTAATGTAACAGATGCGCCTGCTGGGGGCTTTGGCGCAATTCAGAATATGCAAATTTCTCGTATTTATGATGTTGATGCAGCCGCCACGTATACTTTAACAGATGCGGATGGAATGGCTGCAATTAGAATTCCTAGTGTTTCACTTTCGGGCGGCGGTACATTAGCTGTTTCACAGATGTACGGAATTTACATTCATGCTGATAGTATTGCAACTGGAATTAATAAGTATGGTTTGAGAATTGGTGGGATGACGGGCGCAACTAATAACTACGCTATTTATACTGGGATAGGACTCGTTCATTTTGGCGGTGATGTTGAAATTGATGGCGGAGAATTGTTAGTTGGAGATGGAACTGGTCTTTCTACGATGAGTATTCCCGACACAGCTGGAGGAGCTCCATATCTTGGAGTTAAAGAATCATCTCAGCCAGTTTATACGTCTATTGCGCACCAAGATGGGACTTACAATAAGAGAATTGGATTATTTGCCAACAGCGACACGGGGAATGTTGGCGTTGTTTATGGCTCTTCTTCAGATATTCCAACATTTAAGATTGTAAGTGATTGGAACGATGCTACTCAATTGTCAATTAATGGCAATACAAATCAAATTACAATTCCTTCAGGCGATGTTGATATTACTAGGACCGATGATGGAAGCGCTATGGGCTTGGTTATTGAGAATACTGGGAGTGATAATGCGAATACCCAGGCCAGAGTGCGATGTACAGTTAATGAAGATGCTGCTCGTTCATATATGGCTATTACCAGAAGCGGATCTTCGACATATGATGTTAGTTGGAATTGGGTATTAGCTACTAATTCAAAAACAATGTATTTGGCTAGAGATGGCTTGTCTACTAACATTGCAATGTCTATTGACGCAAGTCAGAATGTTGAAATTCCTCAAATTTTAGGTGTTGGCGGAACTTCTGGTTCTGGTTCTATTGTGCGAGTTGGACAAAATAATCCGCTTAGTGGTACCTCACAATATGGCGTAACAATTGAACACGCTGCAACATCTGCCGCCACTACTTCAGCTATTGGCGTTTTTGGATCCGTAACAACAGCTAATGCTTCTTTTACTTGTGGAATTCTCCGAAATTTCTTTTCAAATAATCCTACACTTGGAGCTGCAAGCACCGTTACCCGTAGGATTGGCTACGGCGGAATAATGCCAACAGGCGGAACGAACAACGCATTTATAAGTGACAATATATCGTTCACTAGCGATTGGGGAATTAATCTATCAACATCTAATCCGTCTAGGATTAATGGAGATTTAAGACTTAATACTGCATCTGCTATAATTGGCGGATATAATAAATTAACAGTATATGGCGATTATGGCGCAGGATCAGAAGGGCATAGTAGTCAGGCTATTGGAGCCGAAGGATTGTTTGATTCAGATAGCCCTTATACTGTAAATTCAAATTCTGGTATTTATGGGCAACTTAGAAGAAATATTACAACGAGTGTAACTGATACTGGTGGTTATTTTGGCGCGTTAACAGCTAGACTAGCATTTAATGTTGCTTCGGCTCAAACATATACTAACGCGCAGAGTCCTGGATTTGCTTCCGTTATGATTAACTCACCGCAGAACTATGGATCAGGAACTCTTGCCATTACACATTTTGCCGGCCTTTGGGTTAACAGTTCGTCTCTTGCCACAGGTAGTTATAAGTACGGAATATATGTGGGAAGTCAATCCGGGGCTTCGAATAACTACGCTATCTATACAAATAATGGAGATGTCAGATTCGGAGACGATGCTGAAGTAGTTGGAAAAATGGGTGTTGGTGGAGCTGCTTCGTCTAATGCAATTCTTAGAACAGGTTACGCCAATCCTCTTACAGGAACTAACCAGCGCGGTTTTGCTGCCGAAATGGAAGCAACATCAAATGCTACTACGCATGTTGTAGGTTATCTTGGTAATGTTACAACTGAGGCCGCTTCTTTTACAACTCCCTATCTTGCGCAATTTCAAGCATCAGATAGAGGTAAAGGATCTGGAAGCACTATTACTAGGAAGATGGCATTTTATGCTCAAGAGCAAACTGGCGGAACTAATAATGCTATTATAGCTGACAATCTCACATTTTCTGGAGATTATTGTTTGCATTTCACCAATACGAATCCTAGCCATATTTATGGTAGAATCGGAATTGGTGGGTCAGCTCATGTTGATACTGCATTGGCGATTCAAAGACCTAGTAATATAGCGGCTGCAAATGAATATGCAGTATTTGTTGATTATGTTGGTAGTTCTTCTGCTACAACAAGCATTCGAGGCTATACTTCGCAAGTTACAACTGCTGCAGCTTCATATACCTGTAGCATTTTAACTCATTTTGGTGCCTATGATATTACTAAGGGTGCCGGCTCAACAATTACTCGTCAGCGTCAATATTGGGGACAGCCACCTGAGCAAGGGACAAATAATGCTTGGGCGACCGATAATGCCACATTTACTGGAGATTGGCATTTGCATTTTACTAATGATCGTTGGTCGTTACTTCCTAAGTTGCAATTGAGCGCGACAGAAACTTCTGATGCGAATGCAAGATTGTTTGTTAAGAATGGCGATGACGGCCTTGCAGTAGCGGATAGTGTTGGAGCTGCTCGACAAGTTATTCTTGAAAGTAATACAGGGAATTTTGTTGCATTTAGGCGTCCAGATAGCAATTATAGCGGATTTATTTTTAATGAAGGAACCGACGGAGACGCCGCTCAATTAAGACATCGCTGGACGGGTACTGCTTCTACTAGTGGATATGAATTTAGAACTAATAATGCTCAATTGTTTAGAATTGCTGCTGATGGTTCCATTTACATGGGCTTTGATGGATCGAGTGCGGCTAGCTATCTATATGGAGATCGGTTTAATCTTATTTCCAACGGGACTGAAGGATTTCAGCTTGATATCCGAGGCGGCGATACTTCAAATGCTGCTAACATTAGTAGAATCGATATGAGAGGTTATCGAGCCGATGCGGGTGGCCGTAGTGTTCAAATTGAAGCTTTTTATGGCTCATCTGGAACAAACCGCCAGATTGGTGAAATTTCCTTTAATAATACGACGACTGATCCTACAACTACCGGCGGCGAGCTTGAGATGTTGTTGCACAATACAAGCTCGCTCGGAACTGTTCTTAAGATGACTGCAAGTTCAAGTAGTATGATTTTTGATCTTACAAGCCGCGAGACGTTGATTCAATATAGTTCGTCAAGTGGCGTATATATGCATCTTGAAAATCAATATGCCGTTTCGTCTACGGGAGCGTATGCACAATTCTTGATTGAAACGAATAATGATAATGCCGATCCTTATGTTAATTGGCGTATTAATGATGGCTCGACAGTTAACTGGTCAGCCGGTATTGAGAATGGCGTAAATAATAGATTTAAAATTTGCCCAGCTTCGGGTCTTGGAACTGATCTTGGATTAACAATTGGAACTACAGGGACAGCGGTTCTGCGTAGAAACGAGACAGCTTCGTTAGCTGGTGTTCTTGATTTGACTAATACGAATGCAACATCTGTAGCGAATGGTATTGGGATGAGGTTCCAGGCTCATAGCACAGATGATGTGGTTCGTACAATGGGCGAGATTTATTGTGTTAAGGAGCAGGTATGGACCAGCACTTCAACTACAAGAGATGCACAGCTCCGATTTTATACTAGTTTGAACGGAACAACCGGCGGGGCGGGGCAGGAAGCTCTTATTCTTGATAGCGCTAAGGAAGTCTATTTCCCGAATATTTCAACTACGGGCTCTGCTGCGAATGCATTTTTGGATAGTGGAAATAGTAATCAGCTTTTGAGATCGACTTCATCAGCTCGATATAAGATGAACATCGAAGATATGAATATCGATAGTTCAAAAATCTTTAGTTTAAGACCTGTTGAGTTTGATGATCGTAACCGCGGGACACATCACTTTGGTCTTGTCGCTGAAGAAGTTGCAGAGATTCTTCCTGAATTAGTTCAATTTGCTCCTGAGAAGTGTTTAATTCCAGATAGCGATTCGGATAAGAAAGTTCCTGATGGAGTTCAATATCAGTTGCTTAGCGTACTTCTGTTGAATGAAGTCAAGAAACTCAATAAAGAAATTGAAAAAATTAAATCAGAAAAAGATACAAATAGGAGTAACTAATGGCAATTAGACTTGAGCCAGGACAGAGCTCGGAATTAGTTGAGAATAATGTTATTTCTCAAATGCAGGGCAGTCTTGATACGGCTATCTTTATTGATGGAGATGAGGCCGTTCGCTTATATAATTTTGATAAGCGAATGAGATTGTCGCTAGGCGATTTGGAGCTTTATAGATCTGAGCCTGGCGATTCTGTTCGTATTAAAGTAGAGAATCTTTCAACTGCTGGAGATAGTTCGGCGAGTGCTCTTTTCTATACTCATGCAACTTCTGGCAGTGCATATGCTGGTCATACTTTAAGGGTAGGCTCTCATTATTTTACTGTTGGTTTAAATACAAGCGGTAATTTGTTATTTAATAATGGCAATGGAATTGCGACAACTAATGTTTTAACCTTATATAATAGTAATGATGTTGGTATTTTAAATGGGTCTTTGCTTACTGCTCAACCTGTATCTGATGAGCCTACTCATATCTTAAGAAACGATGGATCAGCTGAAGATATTTATATGCTTGTTGGAACGACCGATGTGCTAACTATTCCTGTTGATGCTCCTAGAACATCTCTATATTTTAAGGCCGATACTGCAAATATTTACGTTAAGCAAGATGACGGAAGCACGACGAATTGGCTCCCCGTTGGAGCTGGAGGTGGCGAGGGAGAGGCCGGTCTTGAACAGATGCTCAATGAAAACGATATGGAGGAAATTGCTTATACATCATTTACTCCATTTGATCCAGTTAATCATCCAAGTCTTGTTAATGAATCAGCATCACAAAATTCAGAAGATAATGTAGCCACTAGCCAAAGAGATTTTACTGAAAAAGGTGAAATTCATACCTATGAAGGCCGAGTTCTTCCTCAAAATGCATGGGCTGCTTCTGGTGGCGATTGGGTTGAAGCTTTAACGGGCGGAGCCGGAGCAGCTGTAGCAAGTGGAATTTTAACAATTACAGTTCCGGGCGCTGCTGATACAGGATATTATACTAAAGGTCATCGTGCGGAAATTGATAATACGGCCGATGTTGAGCTTGAATGGAGAATGAGAGTCACTTCTTCTACGTTAGATGCAACAGGTGATTTAAATTGCCGTATTACAGGTAATAAAATGTTTAGGTTACAATACATTGATGTAGCCGGAACAAAGAAAATTAGAATAGATGATAATGCTGGTTCAGCCGTAAATGATATTGATGGCAATGCTGCTGAGGTTAATTTAAATTGGGATCAATGGCATACTTATCGGTTGCAGAAAATTAGTCAAGATAGGGTTCAAGTTTTTGTAGATGGGATTTTACAATTTACTGTTCCATATGCCAATCTTCCTACAACTGGAAGTTCTGTTCAAATTATTTTTGGTCATACTTCGACTGGAACGACCTCGACTTCAGAATGGGATTTTGTTAATTATCGCGCTTACATGTCTACGATGCAGACAAAGGTTATTAGTAGGCGCGGGACTTGGGCTTGGGAAGGAACAGTTGCTCCAGAAGCTAGTAATGAGCCTATTCAAGATGATCCAAGTGATTATTATTTAGAAGATTTATTTCAACAGTGGTCGAAGAACGGTGGGGATACCGTAACATTTCCTAATGGACAAACTACGCCAGATGCGTTTGGTAGATTTAGTGCAGCTGGAGTAATGATCAATTATGGAATTGTTACTACTCGGTTTGCACAAGGTCACGTGGCAATTGAAACTCGTTTCCGTCCAATATCAGTTAATGTTGGAACAGATATGAGTGTGGTTAGAATTTTAGGTGCTAGAAAATCAGCATATGTTTCGTTGTGGAATAACGGTGGTAATCTTTCATTGAGACTTACGAATAGTGGAAGTTCAATTGCAAGTTCTCCAACAGTTCCGATTACACTTGGTGAATGGTATACAATTAGGTTGGAAAGAGATAGATATAATTCATTCAAGTGGTATCTAAACGGAGTGCTTCAAGACGAGCAGGATTATGACATTTTTACTGATGCCGGGACAGATACGGCAAGTATTTTATTTGGTCACGGTGGATCAGTAACAGCTGTACTTGATGCTCAATATATTCGTGTTGCTCACTCAAATGACACTCCTTACATGGCAAGATCTCCAATTAGCGAGGTTGTTGGTTTCGCTGTTCACAACGACGATGAGGCTAGTTATATTATTTCATCAGATGGAGGTCGTCATTGGACGGAGCCAGTATATATTGGCTCCGATAAGTATGGTGAAGAAATTCAAGGTCTAGGAGATGATGATAGAATTGGCGGCGATTTAGTTGTTCGATATCGACAGGCCAATCAATATGTTGACACAAGCTCATTAGATAAGTTTGCCGTTCTTTATAATAAGATTGATAATGCCGATGAGGAGCCAACCGGCGGTCGTTATTCATTTGGCCCAGTTGTGGGGGGAGATTTAAACGCTGATGGTAGCTTAGATCTTGATCATAATTTAAATGCGGCTGTTAATAGTATTGAACTTGAAGTATATGCAGGAGCAGCTCGTATTCATCCTGATATTGACTATGATGAGATCACACCTCAGACGATTAAGATTCTTTCAGGTGTTGTTGGAGCTACATATCATATTTATAAAAAGCCTGCCGGTCAAATTGCACGTGAAGTAGGACTTGATGGGAGAACTGTTCTTTCAATTGGAGATGGCGTAAATTCAGTCGGCGATTTTATTGGTAATACAGAGCAAGTTTTCATTGATGCAATTAATGCCGCCATTCTTGCAGGCGGAGCGGTTGAAAGAAAAATTTTTGTTGGAGCCGGGGTGTTTAATTTTGCTGCAACTGTTAATTTAAACATTGCTGGGATTGAAATTGAAGGTTCGGGTTGGAATACTGAAATTATTGGGCCCGGAAAAGCAAGCGGAATTGACGCATTTACTTTGTCAGCAGCGGAGATTGGATTGAGTAAAATGCGTATTCGAAATTTTCAAGATGGAATTCAACTTAGCAGTGGTGCCGATAGATGTCAGGTTGATTGTAGAGTTACGGCCAATGATGAAGGAATTGTAATTGATTCTGGAGCCGATGAAAATATAATTAATGGTTTTGTTCATGATAACGATACAAATGGCGTTGTTGATAATGGGAATGATAACATTATTGCTGCGCTTGTAATAAGGAATCCATAATGGCAAATATTGTTAAAACCGGATTACGCGGAAGTGTCTTTACACAGGAAGATGGAATCATTACTATTAATAAAATGGCCCGGATGGGAAGCGGGAGTCAGGTAGCTGGCGTTGGCGAAATAGCGGTAAGTCCTAGTTGCGGTACATGGTCGACAAATTCGTTTACTCATCAAGATGTGACTAACTTGTGGGTTACAATTACGACAACTGGAAATCCTGTAGATGTTTATCTAGTAGGAGATGATACGGGGAATCGTGAAACTTTTATAGAAATTTTAGATGAGAGTACCAGTAGTTATCCTACCAGAGGCGAGTTTAGAATAGTGCGCGATTCTACAGTCATTTCAGCTTTTGAGCCAAGAATATCCGCAGGAGATGATCCATGGGGCGCTTTGAAAGTGGGAGATAGTGTTACCTCTATTCAGACTACTGATAGAGTTGCGGCGGGGACTTATACGTATAAAATTCAAGCTAGGAGTTCTTCGAGCGCCACCGATTACTATGCAAAAATTTTTAGAGCGCAGTTGATTGCGGTCGAAAGAAGATAATTTAATTACAAATAAAAGGAGACGACAAATGGGTCAACAGATTTCTTTCAACGATAAGTTTGGGAACACTTGTTCTACGGCTTATATCAAAATTATGAGTATTGAAGTTCATTGTCCGCTAGTTGGCGATCTTCAGTATAGAGTTCTGGCGTCAGTTTTTAAAGATAAAGATGCACGAGATGGATCAAAGGCCGGCGTTTCGTCGGTGGTCATGAATGTGTCCTCGGCTTCAGAAAAAACGAGAGCGAATCTTTATTCAGATCTTAAGTCTGCGCTCGTAAGCCAAGGCGTTGTCGCCTCTGCTGACGACGTTACCGACGTTGATCCGGACGAGTAAAAATAAAAAGGAATAAATTATGCCTCCTACAAGAAGTAGAGTCCCAGGTCTTCATTCGGAAGCTCTGCCAGTTGGGACAGTAATTGACTGGTATCGTAAAGATGCCGGCACACCTATCCCTGAAGGCTGGCAATGGTGTGATGGTGGGCTTATTAGTGACTCTCGTTCAGATCTTGATGGAATTAATACACCTGATCTTAGAGATAAATTTGTAAGAGGTAAAACAGATACTACAGCCGGAACGTCTTCTGGCGGATCTGACACTAAGAATATAAGTCATACTCATGGTCCAGGAACATTAAAATTTCAAATATGTGGACATTCTGGTGGCGTCCCGTCTTTCTTTAATTCTGCCGGGACTGAAGTTTATCCTTTAGGTTGGTCAAATGCGGAATATGGAGCTCATCATACTGATATTAAGCGAAACATTTATCTTAATGAAAATTTATATACGAGAGTTGCTGGAGCCACCGGATTAACCGCAAGTGGAGGTTCAAGCTCTCAAGATATTATTCCGGCTTATGTTGGCCTTATTAAACTAATAAAAATATTCTAAGGAGTAATAAATGTCAGGTGGAGCTTTTAAAAAGCGAGCAGGTCGAGCATCGGCGCGAAGGAGTCCCTCGGCAAAAGAGCCAAGTGACTTTGATGTAAACGCGTCTGTGCTTGCAATGATTCCTCCAATTGGGGCTATTATAGATTATTATCGAACAGATGCGACAATTGACCTGCCTGACAATTGGCAAGTATGCGACGGAAACCCAATTTCAGATAGTCGCTCTCCTATGGTCGGAGATAATACGCCCGATTTAAGAGGGAAATTTAGTCGCGGAAAAGAAGATATGTCCGCAATGGGAAGCGATAGTGCAGGAGCTGATTCTATTAATCTTCCGCATACTCATACTACTAATAATCATACTCATAATGGTCCTAATCATAAGCATATATCGTTTTTTGCAGATGATAGTTTCTCGCCTTCAGCGGAGCAATCTGGTGTTGAATCTTCTGAATATGGTTCTCCTGGTCCCAATAAAACCGTTCATGCTTTTAGAACATCTAATGATAATTATAATATATGGGTTAATCCTAGCACGACAACCGCTACTGGAAGTCCGAGACCTATATATACAAAATCGTCTGGGACCGATTCAACCGGATATCAATCAGATTCAGGAATGGATAGTGGAAATTTGAGCGGAGTTGATAATAGACCAGCTTATGTAGGTCTTATTAAGATTATGAGGATTTTTTAATAAAGATTCCCCCTATTCACTTAGTGGTAGGGTTTAGGCCGCCTTCGGGCGGCCTTTTTGTTATATAAACTCGATAGGGGCTTTGTATTCTTGATAGATAGCTTGACGGTGGCGGGCTTGATTTTCAAAGATATAGTTGCCTTTATCGGCGCAGTCAATAATGATAGCGAAGTCTTTGTTGGGCGAAATTCTTAAAACTCTACCTATTTTCTGAATTATGGAGCTTTTAGCTTTTCCGGCTCCAGCAATAAACAAAACATCTGCCCTCCAAGTGTCAACACCTTCTCCAATAACGGAAGTACCGCTTAGAATATCAATTTCTTTATTATTGAATTTGTAGATAGCTTTCATATTGGACTTAGTTATAGAACTAATGAATTTATAGTTTGCCCCTTCAAGAAGCTTACCAATAAGCTTTCCATGCTTAATCTCATCTACTAAGATTAGAACCGATTTGCCTGCGTCGGCCATCTTTATGGCTCTATTGGCAATCATTTGGTTGCGTATTTGATTCTCAACGATACGTGTACGGTAGGCTGTTTTATAGGGCATCTTGTTGAAATGAGGTTGGACTTTATTGTTGAGAATATAGAAGATAGGTTTGGCAAGAAATCCATCCTTGATGCCTTGAAGAGCCGAATAGCGATAGCCAATGCTATCTGTGACACCTAAAAGAGCTAGATCGGCTCCGTCATTACGAAACACAGTACCAGAAAAACAAAAACGATGATAAATGGAATTGAATTTGTTCTTATTCAACTCCTGATATGTTTCAGCAGCACTGTGGTGAACCTCATCGATGATTAGACATCCGATTCTCTTGAACCAGCTATCGTCTAGGTTAGGCAAGCTCATGACACATGCGACAGTGATATCTTTGTTAAGATCTTTTCTATTATCTCCTATAGTTCCAACGTGCTTTCCACCGAACTTGAGAGCCAGGGTCTCCGCTGTTTGCACAACAATGTTGTTAGTAGGACATATGATTAGCGTTGGCACCCCGAGACGCTTAGTTACCTCGGTAATCATACGCGTTTTCCCCGTACCGGTGGCAGCTTCTATGGTTTCTCTACCTTTGGCTACGCATAAATCAATGGCCTCGGTTTGATAGTAGCGAAGAGGAAGTTCCTTGATCTTGTCACGGAGATAGAGACATTTCTTTGGTTTCTTCCGTTTGTCAGAAGTGGAGTATGGGATTTTGCTGGCTTCCAAATACTTCTTGACCATAGTCAATAGGCCCGTTGGAAACGAACCATCTTTAACATTGAATAGCTTAACAATAAGCTTATGCTTAAGGAAACGCTCGGCTCTCAGCTTTTCCTTGATCTTCTTATCGTACGCATCTATCTGAGCGTCTACCTCGCATCTCGTACGTTTTACATACAGATACTTTATCTGCTTTTCTACCTGTTTAAGGCTATACTCAATAGATAGGTTCTTATAGGAGAGCTTAATGCTGAGCTCGTTCTCAGCTTTACCGCTCAGACCCGTTATATTAGAGTAGCTATTATTCACAGTTATCTTGACCATATAGCCATTATACATCAATGAAAAAAATTTAAAAAAAGTTAGTGGCCCAACTTAACTACATTGTATAATGCTACTGAGGGTAGGTTGAGAGAGCCTATAATATATTAGAGTTGAGGGGTGAGAAAAGTGAAGGATTCTGTGATTATATGAGAATACAACGATATATTTAAGAAAAAGTAGAAATAGAAGTGTATTTATAGAGATATACAGAATCATTAAAGAAAATATGTATATGAAAAAGTCCAATGATTATGTGGAGCTATGATCTAAGAGAGATGAAATCATAGCTCCTTTTTTGTGGCCGGAAAACGTGAATGATTATACAGTGATAGAAGTAATGATTTCATAGGTCTGTAAATATACATAATCATTGGCGAAAAAAAAGTGTAA
>Ga0180433_10000450_pt1 | contig 70375 bp, 69 predicted proteins | sample SS_ome_8_FD_132980 | JGI IMG/M metagenome (GOLD analysis project Ga0180433, IMG submission 132980) | Hypersaline lake sediment archaeal communities from the Salton Sea, California, USA - SS_1_D_1 metaG | ecosystem: Environmental > Aquatic > Non-marine Saline and Alkaline > Hypersaline >...
CAAGGAACCGCTGTTTGATGTGGTCGATACCCTCAAAGGCTCGCTTAAAGTGTTTGCCGATATGGTTCCGGCCATCAGTTGCAATCACGACAACATGCGTGCCGCCACACTCAAGGGCTTTGCCACCGCCACCGACCTGGCTGACTACCTGGTACGCAAAGGCACTGCTTTCAGGGATGCCCATGAAATTGTCGGTAAATCAGTAGCCTTCTGTGTTGAAAAACAGTGTGACCTGGTAGATCTGAGCCTTACCGAGCTTCAACAGTTTTCAACAGTTATCGATGAGAAGGTTTTCGATGTACTGACGCTGGAAGGTTCGGTTGCTGCAAGAAATCATATTGGCGGTACCGCTCCTCAACAGGTTCGCGCAGCGATACGAAGAGCCCGGGATGAGTAAAGACTCACTTACGGATTTGAATTCCAGGCTCAAGGATTTTGCGGTACGCAGAGACTGGGAACAGTTTCATAGCCCTAAAAACCTGGCGATGGCCATCAGCGGGGAAGCCGGCGAGTTACTTGAACATTTTCAGTGGCTCACTGAGCAACAGAGCCAGGCGATTGAAGGTAAAAAGAAACAGGAAGTAGCCTATGAACTGGCGGATATTCTGATTTACCTGATACGCATGTCAGAGCGACTGGACATCGACCTGGTTTCGGCAGCTTATGAAAAAATGGCGATCAATGAAGAACGCTATCCCGCCGACAAGGTCAGAGGCGATTCACGTCGTGCTGATGAATACCGATAATTTCTGCCGTAAATAAGATTCAAGAAATTTCCTTTTCTGCCGTTGATATTGTAACCCGACGTATTTCAATAGAGTTAAGAAAAGTGACCGAAGAGTTTCCCTGTAACGATATTATCAACCTGTGTCCCTACCCCGTTGTTGCCGTTGATGAACAGCAACGCATTAAAATGGCCAACCCCGCTTTCAGTTCCCTGACCGGCCTCAATGCAAAAGACCTGCTTGGTGCGACTGCAAGCCCCGATACCTCGCCTGCTTTTGAGCGGCTGTTGGGAAATAGCGACTCCGTTCATTTCAATTCTGCAGAAAGCGGACCTTTGATCCTGCAAAGAACTGCCCGTTCGGTTTCCGGGAATAACGGACAGAATCTGCAAATCTATTATTTCCAGGCCCTTGAGTCTGACTCTGACTTGCAACAGGAGAACCTGCGGCTCAAGCAACAGGTCGAAACACTGACCCTGACAGATGAGCTAACCGGCCTTGCCAATGAACGCGCTCTGTCACAGCAACTGGCCATCCAGGTGACTCGCAGCAGGCGCTACCAGAATCCGTTGACGCTGGCGCAGCTGCAGATGGAAATCGTCGACCAGAACTATCCTCACATACTGGATGATGATTATGATCGCCTGGTGCTTGCCTTCAGTCATTTTCTGCGCGATCGTCTGCGCTGGGCGGACTTTATCGCACGTTGCAGTGGCGGCCGTTTTGTCATCGTGTTGCCGGAAACCACCGAAGCTGAAGCCGTAAAACTGTTTGAAAAGATGGCGAGTGAAACCGGCAGTATTGAGCTGCCCGAGGCCGAAAGAAACAGCATTAAATTGCAGTTTGGTCTGGCAGAATGGCAAAAAGGCAATGACCCCAAAACCCTGGTTGAGCGCGCGTCCCTGGCACTGAATCAGTCTGCATGATGCAGCACGGGCCGGGTGATGACAGACAAAATTGACCTGCAACACGGACTCGGCCGCAAGGAAATAAAATCGATTAAACGGCGCTTCAGGGCCTTGAATGTCCAGCGCCTGAAACGCCTCGAATCAGAACTAAATCCCTTACAAAAGGATTTTCTAACCCTGATTCCCCTGCTGTTTCATATCAACCATGCCACCCTCCCGGGTTATACCAGCAACGAAGTGCCTGCCGGCATGGCAGACTACAAACCGGACCGTAAAACCCTGCTGATCGCCAAAAAGTATGGACGCAGCTTTGATTATAAACGGCGTGCATTGCGTACCATTCCCATCCAGGGTCTCTACCTGATGGGCAGTATGGGCACGATTGCCCAGACCTCTGATTCGGATCTCGATTTCTGGCTCTGTTATAACCACGAGCTGACTGACGAACAACTACAGCATCTGCAACAAAAGGCGCACCTGATTGAGCGGGCAGGCAAGGAACGCGGACTTGAAGTGCATTTCTTCCTGATGGATGCAGTCGCCTTCAAATCCGGGCAGACGCTGACAATTTCCTCTGAAAGCAGTGGCAGCTCCCAGCATCACCTGTTGCTCGAAGAATTCTACCGCACCGGCATTTTATTGGCCGGGCGCCCGCCGTTATGGTGGATAGTTCCGCCGCACGAAGAAGAAAATTATCACGAATACACACAAAACCTGATTACCAAACGCTTTATTAATCCTGCTGACTGGCTGGACTTTGGCGGCATGGACAATGTACCTGCCGAAGAGTTTTTCGGCGTGGCACACTGGCAGCTTTACAAGGGAATCGAGTCGCCCTACAAGGCCATTTTAAAAATCCTGTTAATGGAGTCCTATGCAGCCGATTTTCCGGATATTTCCTGGCTCAGCCATGTCACCAAGCTGGCGATTTTCAACGGCGACGACGATGTCATAGATATCGATCCTTACGTTTTGATCTATCGACAGGTGGAGGCTTACCTGTCGAGCCGGCTTGAAAATGAACGACTTGAGCTGGCGCGGCGCTGCTTTTACTTCAAGGTCGACCTGCCTTTATCCCGCCCGGCGCGCTTAAACCAGCAATGGAAACAGCAGAAGCTTGCACGTCTGGTCGATGAATGGCAATGGTCCGAGGAATATATAAAACTGCTGGACTCACGCAACAAGTGGAAACTGGAACAGGTTATCCAGGAGCGCAATATCCTGGTGCGCGAACTGACCCACAGTTATCGGGTATTGATGAGCTTTGCGCGAAGCAATGCAGCCACTGGTGGCATTGATCCGCTGGAACTTAATCTGCTGGGGCGCAAGCTTTATGCTGCACTGGAGCGGCGTCCGGGAAAAATTGATTTTATCAATCAGGGCATCTCAAAAGACCTTCATGAACCTCGGCTTTGCTTCCGCCACGACATGAATAACGGCCGGGAAAAATGGCAACTCTTCAGGGATGATCCATTTCTGGACCAGCGTTTACAGCCCCTGAAAAATGCCAACACCCTGGTGGAATTGCTCGCCTGGTGCCACAGCAACAAGGTCATAGAGCCCGATATCCAGATTATTATCCGGCCCTATACGGCGCCGGTAACCATGACCGAACTACGTCATATCCTTGACCTGATTCAGCAGAACATACCAGATCATGATGCTATCAAGCCAAAGCTTGAGCAACTTGAACACGCACCGCAAACCTCGATCGCACTGGCTTTTATCAATATCGGACATGATCCGTTAGCCAAGTTATCCAGGGCCGGATTACAACTCACATCAAAACGCTCGGACCCGTTGAGTTTCAGCAGCAACAGACTCAATCTCTCCCAGCGCATTGAATACCTTGTCGTTAACACCTGGGGTGAAATTGAAGTGTTTTCCTGGGGCGGCACACGTGGCCTGCTTGAAAGCCTGTGCAAGCATTTACAGTCGCTTCACAAATTGACGCAACCCAAACACCTTACCATTCATGGCTTTGGTTCATCCCGCAGTCATAATATTGCTTCGCGCGTTGAACAGCTTAGCAATCATCTCATTGACTGTTTCCTCATCAGCGGCACCGGTTTAAACAGCAGATACGTACTCGAAATTGGTAACTACTTCGCCTGTATTTATTACACCAATGAAAGCTTTCACTATCTGCTTTTTGATGACCAGCTCGAACTGCTTGATCATCTCGGAGAAACCGGCAATGAATTTCATCAGGTGGTGTTTGATGAACAGGCCTTGCGCAAACACCCGTTACCATCGGTATTCAGGTACAACCGTCCGGATATCATCCAGTTGTTTACCTGGCAGCATGACAATGGCACGCAGTTATTCATTCTTGACGAGAATGGTTGCCTGTTTCATCAGTTTGTACGCAATGCCGACGAACATCATCTGCTGATTCAACAGCAACGCTTTCTGGAAAGCCTGGCTAACCGTCGCAGCCTGCTGTCGGTCGACATCGCATCAAAAAACCTGAATTTTGCGCCTGAGTACTACCGTATGGAAAAGTCCGAGCTTAATGAATGGGAGGCAATAGATGTGCACCTGCCCAGCTTGCCGGTTACCTCAAATCACACCGAGCTGGAGCTACTGGTTGGCAATGGCGCCGAAGACAGCCTCAAGAGTTATTCAATACTCTGTGATGACCAGGAATTTGATTACCTCATACTGCGTGAAGATATTTTTGTCGCGGTAGCTGGTTACATATTGAACATAAGAAAAAATGCTGCAACCTACCCTGTGTATCTAACCGACATTGCGCCGACCGGAATGGAGAACGTCAGCGAATGGTCGACCATCCATATGCTGAACTTCAAGAAAAAGCTGGAAAACCAGGTCAATATCGCGTTAAGACAGCTGGCTTATAAAAACTAAATTAGCTCAGCCCAGCACTCAGCCCAAGACTCTGGCCAGCCAGTTATTGATATCGGCAATTTCCTCGGCACAAACCGAGTGCATCATCGGGTAATGATGCCAGTCCACTTCATGACCCCTGTCTCTGAGCCAGTCCAGGGAAGACAGCGCTTCTGCATAGGGAACGACACCATCATCAATACCGTGTGCCAGAAAAATGTTCTGTTGGTGCCCGGTGTCGATGGTTTCTCGTATTGGCAGGTAGGTTGACAGCGCCATGACACCGGCCAGTGGCAGGTCAAGCTGCATGGCAGTATGCAGTGCAATGACCCCGCCCTGTGAGAAGCCTGCCAACACGATATCTGATAGCTGAATGTTACCCACTGCCTGGGTACTGACCAGCCCGGCGATACGTTCAACCGAGTTAAGCACACCCTTGCCATCGACACGACGACTCAGGTCAGCCTGCAAAATATCATACCAGGCACGCATTGGCATACCGCCATTGATGGTGACAGGCAACACCTCGGCATGGGGAAAGATAAAGCGAATATTTTCGATACCCGGGAAATCCAGCTCGTCGACTATGGGCACGAAATCACTGCCGTCTGCTCCCAGTCCATGCATCCAGACAACCACCTTTTCCAGCTTGTCGTCAGGCTCGATAGTGATTTCTGTTTCGCTGCGGATAATTTGCGTCATGTTGTTCATACAGTTGTTAATGGTTTTGACGCATTATACGATAGGTTCCAATAATTATGCTTTAGAAAGGGGGCCCCAATGTTGTGCTGGTCACGATACATTTTCATTCTTGTGGTTATCATTCTGGGTTCAGCCAGCATGTTGTCAGCGTGCGGCCAGAAAGGCCCACTGGTCATGCCCGATGAAAACCAGCAACAGGCACAGGGAAAGGACAGTTAATGGATCATTTTGAATACCGGCAAAACCTGCTGTATGCCGAGCAAGTATCCGTTGCTGATATTGCTTCTCAACACGGAACACCCTGTTACGTCTATTCGCGTGCTACGCTGGAAAGGCACTGGCATGCTTTTGATAATGCCTTTGCGCAACGCCCTCACCTGGTTTGCTTTGCGGTAAAAGCCAACTCCAACCTGGCGGTGTTGAACGTACTCGCCCGCCTTGGATCAGGCTTTGATATTGTTTCTGTGGGTGAGCTGGAAAGAGTCATAGCTGCCGGTGGTGAGCCTTCAAAAGTACTGTTTTCCGGTGTCGGCAAACAGCAACATGAAATGCGCCGCGCCCTGGAAGTGGGTATCCGCTGTTTCAATATCGAATCTGCGGCGGAACTGCAAAGACTCAATCAGGTGGCCGGCGAGATGGGAAAAGTTGCACCGGTTTCGCTACGCGTCAATCCTGACGTGGATGCCAATACCCACCCTTATATCTCCACCGGTCTGAAAGAAAACAAATTCGGTATTTCCATCGATGATGCCATTGAGCTGTATCAGGCGGCACACGGCATGGCCAATATTGAGGTCAGTGGAGTGGATTGCCATATAGGCTCTCAGCTGACGGAAATCGATCCCTTCCTGGATGCGCTTGATCGCGTACTGGCACTGGTGAAAAAACTCGAACAGGCCGGTATCAACATCCACCATCTTGACCTGGGTGGCGGACTGGGTGTGCGCTACAAAGATGAAACGCCTCCTGAGCCGGATGAATACGCGCGTGCCATAGATCAGCGTTTAGGTGATTTGCCCTATGAAATACTGATCGAACCCGGCCGTGCCATCGCCGCCAATGCCGGCATTCTTGTTACCCGGGTCGAATACCTCAAAGCCAACGAAGACAAGCATTTTGCGGTGGTCGATGTGGCCATGAATGACTTGATACGGCCTGCGCTTTACCAGGCCTGGCAGCAAATCATTCCCGTTGATAAAGCAGTACAAGGTATTACTGCAGACTATGACCTGGTAGGCCCTGTTTGCGAAACCGGTGACTTTGTCGGTAAAAATCGTCAGCTCTCCTTACAGCAGGGGCAGTTGCTGGCGATACGCTCTTCCGGCGCCTACGGCTTTACCATGGCATCAAACTACAACACCCGGCCACGGGTAGCTGAAATCATGGTTGATGGTGACGAGATGCACCTGGTCAGAGAACGTGAAACCATCAAGTCTCTTTATGCCGGAGAAAGTGTGCTGCCATGAAGCTGGCTTTTTCAAAAATGCATGGCCTCGGCAATGATTTTGTGGTGTTTGATGCTACCTCCAGTGGGCTTTCATTAACTGCAGGACAGGCCCGTTATATTGCTGACCGCCACTTTGGCATTGGTTGTGACCAGATATTGATCGTCGACAAGCCGCGCAGTGCTGATACCGAATTTTACTATCGCATTTACAATGCGGATGGCTCTGAAGTTGAACAGTGTGGCAATGGTGCGCGCTGTTTTGCACGCTTCGTTTCTGAAAAGGGTTTAAGCCGGAATGATGTGCTGCATGTCGGTACGGCCAAAGGCAGCATCAGGCTCTATCTCGAAGGTGACAAGCAGGTACGTGTGAATATGGGTATCCCTGAATTTGAGCCTGCTAAAATTCCTATCGGCTTTGCCCGGCAAGCCAGGAGCTATCAGGTAACGGTGAATGAAGAGGCGCTGGAATTCATGTCAGTCTCCATGGGCAACCCGCATGCGGTTTTCATTGTTGAAGATGTTAACAGTGCACCGGTCGCAACACTCGGACCTGTAATGGAAAGCCATTCGCTTTTTCCTGAAAGAATCAATGTCGGTTTTATGGCGATCAAAAGCCGTCAGCAAATCGATCTTCGCGTGTTTGAACGCGGCAGTGGCGAGACCCTGGCCTGCGGCACGGGTGCCTGCGCTGCCGTGGTTTGTGGAAAAAACAGCGGTTTGCTGGATAATGAAGTGATAGTATCTCTACCGGGTGGACAACTAACCATCAGCTGGCAGGGTCCCGGGGAACCTGTATGGATGACCGGACCGGCTGAATTTGTTTTTGAAGGCGAAATAACATTATGAGTAACGAAGAAAATCAGGAACAACAGGTAATTGACTACCTCAAGGAAAATCCTGACTTTTTTGTCAATCACGAAGAACTGCTGGCCGAACTGACTTTGCCGCATGCCACCGGGGGCGCGGTTTCGCTGGTGGAACGCCAGGTTGCTACCTTGAGAAAGCAGGCCGGCGAATCACGTCAGCAACTGGCCGAGCTGATTTCTGTGGCACGTGACAATGAATCGCTCAACAGCCGTCTTCACAAGATGACCCTGGAGCTGTTCGATGCAACCACCATCGATGACGTGATTGATACACTGCAGAATCATTTACGTGACCAGTTCGCAGCCGATTCTGTGGAAGTGAAACTGTTTTCGGCCAACGATCTTAAAAAGGAAGCGATCAAAGGCAGCCCCAGCCCGGCATTGTTTCAGCAACTGATGCATGATGGCCGTCCCAAGTGCGGCCATATCGAGCAGGGACAGATGGAATACCTGTTCGGCCAGTTTCACAAGGAAGCCGGTTCAGTCGCGCTGGTACCGCTCGACGGCATCAACATCACGGGAATTCTGGCGATCGGTAACAGTGACCCGGAGCATTTTCACTGTGGCCAGGGAACAGACTTTTTAAGAAGACTTGGCGATATTGTCACCAAGGCCTTTGAAGCCGTTGAAATTGCCTGACCAGAATCATACCAATGACATGACTGAAAGTGATGCACTCACTGCAGTCAGAAAACAGTTCATCAATCACCTGTTCCAGGAAAAGCGCCTCTCCTTTCATACTCTTGATAACTACGAGCGTGATCTATGCTATTTCCAGCAATGGCTGCAAGAAAATGCTGTCAGCCAGTGGTATGACGTCAAGCAACACCATGTACGCCAATTTGTGGCTTTTCGCCATCGCAGGGGGTTAGCCGCCAAAAGCCTGCAGCGTTTACTGTCGTCCATTCGCAGTTTCTACAAATACCTGCAGCGCGAAAAGCTAGCAGACGATAATCCCGGTGTTGGAGTCAGGGCACCGAAAGTAAAACGTAAACTGCCTTCAACCATGAACGTCGATGAACTCAGCCAGTTGCTGAAACAGGATAGCGATGACCCGCTTGATATTCGCGATATGGCCATCATGGAGCTGTTCTATTCTTCGGGACTGCGCCTGTCTGAACTGGTGTCACTGAATCTCCATGATTTTCCGCAGAATGTTGAGGAGCTGACGGTCATCGGTAAAGGTTCTAAAACACGCATAGTGCCTGTTGGCCAGTTTGCCCGTGATGCAGTTGGCCGCTGGCTGCAAGTCAGAACATCGCTGGCCAATGAAGATGAGCCCGCGCTGTTTGTCAGTAAACGCGGCAGCAGAATTTCTACACGCTCGATTCAGCAACGCCTGTCTCAACAGGCTGTCAAGAAGTCCAGCAACCAGCATCTTCACCCCCATAAGCTGCGACATTCCTTTGCCAGTCATATCCTGGAGTCTTCCGGTGACCTGCGCTCTGTCCAGGAACTGTTGGGGCACGCCAATATCAGTACCACGCAAATTTATACGCATCTCGATTTTCAGCGTCTGGCGCAGGTCTACGACGCCGCCCATCCTCGCGCGCGACGCAAAAAATAAACCTCTACTGATTCAGAGGGCGTTTTTTCCCTGTTTTTCAGGTAAAATCCACGCTCTTTTTAATGTGAAGGATATTTTAGTGAGTAAGATTCGCAGTACGACGATTCTGTCTGTGCGCCGCAACGGCAAGGTGGTTGTCGGTGGTGATGGGCAGGTTTCCATGGGAAACACCGTAATGAAAGGTAATGCGCGCAAGGTGCGCCGTTTGTATCGTGACGGCGTGCTGGCCGGTTTTGCCGGTGCCACCGCCGATGCCTTTACCCTGTTTGAGCGCTTCGAAAGCAAACTCGAAAAACATTCCGGTCATCTTACCCGCTCAGCCGTCGAACTTGCCAAGGACTGGCGCACTGATCGTATGTTACGTCGGCTGGAAGCCCTGCTGGTGGTAGCCGATCATAGTGCCTCGCTGATTATTTCCGGAACCGGCGATGTCATCGAACCGGAAAATGGCCTGATGGCAATTGGCTCCGGGGGGCCCTATGCACAGGCAGCCGCCACTGCGTTACTTGAAAATACTGACTTGTCAGCCCGTGAAATTGTTGAAAAAGGACTCAAGATTGCCGGTGATATCTGCGTTTACACCAACCAGAACCGCGTCATTGAAGAACTTGACTCAGACGATTAAACCCCAATCTCCATTGATTTAGCTGTACCAACGGAACCCCAATGACAGACATTACCCCTCAACAGATTGTCCAGGAACTCGATAAACACATCATCGGTCAGACCGATGCCAAGCGCGCTGTCGCCATTGCCTTGCGTAACCGCTGGAGACGCATGCAGCTGGATGAAGAAATCCGCAATGAAATCACGCCCAAGAACATCCTGATGATTGGCCCAACCGGTGTCGGCAAGACTGAAATCGCCCGCCGTCTGGCGAAACTGGCGAACGCCCCTTTCATCAAGGTTGAAGCAACAAAGTTTACCGAAGTTGGCTATGTTGGTCGCGAAGTTGACTCGATCATCCGCGATCTTGCAGATTCCGCAGTTAAAATGATGCGTGAGCAGGAAATGGATAAAGTACGTGATGCAGCTAAAGAGGCTGCCCTGGAACGCGTGCTGGATGTGTTACTGCCAAAACCTACGGTATCCAGCTGGGAAGATGAAAGCAAAACCACATCTTTGTCACCTTCAACGCGTGACAAGTTCCGTATCAAGATTATCAACGGGGAGATGGACGACAGGGAAATCGAGATTGACGTATCTTCTCCGCAGATCGGTGTTGAGATCATGGCACCTCCCGGCATGGAAGAGATGACCAACCAGTTGCAGGGCCTGTTCCAGAACATGGGCAGCGGCAAAACCAACAAGAAAAAAATGCGCATCAAGGATGCATTGACCGTTATTGAAGAGGAAGAAGCGGCAAAACGTGTCAATGAAGACGAACTTAAACTCAACGCACTGGAAAATGTAGAACAAAACGGCATCGTTTTTATCGATGAGCTCGACAAGGTAGCAAGCCGCAGTGAAGGCCAGGGTGCTGATGTTTCACGCGAAGGCGTGCAGCGTGACCTGTTACCACTGGTTGAAGGATGCACCATTACCACCAAGTATGGCGCTATTCGTACAGACCACATCCTGTTTATTGCTTCCGGTGCATTCCACCTGTCCAAGCCTTCCGACCTGATCCCGGAACTACAGGGCCGCCTGCCGATTCGTGTCGAGCTTTCTGCTTTAAGCAGCGATGATTTCACCCGTATCCTGACTGAGCCTGATGCTTCATTGACTGAACAGTACCAGGCACTTCTCGCTACCGAGGGTGTAACGCTTGAGTTTACCGAAGCCGGCATCCGCAAAATCGCCGATGTTTCCTGGCAGGTGAATGAACGTACGGAAAATATCGGTGCACGCCGCCTGCATACGGTAATGGAGAGGTTACTGGAAAACATTTCATTTGAAGCCAGTACCCGTGCCGGTGAAAACATTGCGGTTGATGAAGCCTTTGTTGACGAACAGCTTTCAGAGCTGTCGGTAAATGAAGACCTGACACGCTATATCCTCTAATTTACCGTAAGCTTACCGTAGGTATTACTTCTACAATCCGGGTTATAACCACGCTGTTATTTTTCAGGAGTATATTTTTATGTCACATCCGATTCCAACTGAACTGAATCTGCATCGTGAATCCAAAGTACTGGACGTTACATTTGATGACGGCAATACTTTTTCACTGCCTTGCGAATATCTGCGTGTTTATTCACCATCTGCCGAAGTACAGGGACACACAGCTGACCAGGCGGTTTTGCAGGTTGGCAAGGAAAATGTCAATATTGACCGTATTGAACCTGTGGGAAATTATGCTGTAATTCTTCATTTTGATGATGAACATAATACCGGCATATACTCGTGGGAGACGCTGTACAGGCTGGGTAGTCACTATGAAGAGCTATGGGCAGACTACCTGACGCGACTTGAGCAGGCTGGACATACTCGAAAATCTGCTAATTGAGGATTTAGATCTCAGGTATACCGCAGGGGGTAGCTATATAAATCACGCGTAAATACATCCGTGTAAGCTCTTTGCTGCCTTCCCTGGCAGCAAACGGATTTATATAGCTACCCCCCACGATATCCCTATACGGAATTATTAACTTGCCTGGTTATTTAAGCTACTTAGCGGGTTAGCCAGTCACGTTATCAGACCGTTTGCCGTCAGGACGACGGCAAAGAGCGTACAGGGAAGTATTTACAGCGTGTCTGATAAAATGACTGGCTGACGCGCAACCAGACAAAACCAAACGGAACCATCATGACAGAACAAAACACTACGCATTTCGGTTACGAAACAGTCAATACCGAAGACAAGGCAAAACGCGTCCGTGGTGTGTTTGATTCAGTCGCCAGCAACTATGACCTGATGAATGACCTCATGTCGATGGGTATTCATCGTCTATGGAAACGTTTCGCGGTCGAACTCTCCGGTGTGCGCAGCGGACAGAAGATTCTCGACCTGGCATCTGGTACCGGTGACCTGGCAGCACGTTTTTCCGGACTGGTCGGGCCAGACGGCCTGGTGGTGATGTCGGATATCAATGCCGCCATGCTCAATGAGGGGCGTGCACGCATGGCTGATGACGGCCACATCGGTAATGTTCAATATTCACAGATCAATGCCGAACAGCTTCCTTTTCCGGACAATACCTTTGACTGCATTACCATTGGCTTCGGGCTGCGTAATGTCACTGACAAGCAGGCTGCATTGGACTCGATGTACAGGGCATTAAAACCCGGTGGCCGCCTGCTGGTACTGGAGTTTTCTCATCCAACCACCAAACCACTGCAGAGCATTTACGATTTATATTCATTCAAGCTGTTGCCGCTGATGGGCAAACTGGTAGCCAGGGATGAGAACAGCTATCGATACCTGGCCGAATCAATTCGCATGCATCCCGACCAGGAGTCCCTTAAGGAAATGTTTGTAACGGCAGGCTTCGAGGACTGTGATTATCACAACCTGACCGGTGGGATTGTAGCCGTCCATCGTGGCTTTAAATACTGAGCATTCCATTATGACGATGCATGATGCCAGTTACGAGGTTCTGGAAACAGCTCTTAACAAATACCTGTCGCTTGATCCTGAAATTGCCAGCCAACTTGCCTCGCTGCATGGTAAGGTGATTGGCATCAATCTTTCAGGTACCGCAATCAAACTTTTTTTCATTCCTGATCAGAACGGCCAGCTTCAGGTGTTAAGTCAGTTTGAAGGGCAGCCCGATTGCCTGATTAGCGGCACACCATTGAACCTGTTGCGCTCAACCCTGACAGATACTACGGATTCAACCTTTACCGGAGATGTACAAATCGATGGCAGTTCAAGCCTGGCACAGCAATTTACTGTCATACTCAAACGCATCGATATCGACTGGGAAGAGCAACTTTCACGCCTCACCGGAGATATCATTGCCCATCAGATTGGCAACAGCTTTCGTGCAGGTTCAAGCTGGATAAGCAGAAGCATGGATTCCAGCGGGCTCAATGTTCAGGAATATCTGCAGGAAGAAGCCCGTGTGCTGCCGGGCGCACTGGAACTGGATAACTTTTACCAGGACGTTGATGAACTGCGCGACGATGTTGAAAGGCTTGCCGCTAGAGTGCAACGCCTTCAGCAGAAACAGGACTGACGGTTTTGCTACGTATCACTAACGCATTTCGTATCTTTCATATCAGCTGGATTCTGTTGAAACACGGCCTGGATGAAGTCATCCTTGCTGCCCACCTGTTTCGCGGCATACGTTTTTTCCGCTTCCTGTCACCTTTTTTCTGGCTGAGTGCCGGCAAACGCCCGTCCTATGGCGAGCGGATACGACTCACACTCGAAGACCTTGGACCTATCTTCGTCAAGTTTGGACAGATGGTTTCAACCCGGCGTGACCTGCTACCTGATGACATTGCAGATGAACTGGTCAAACTGCAGGACAAGGTGCCTCCATTTTCCGGCAGGCAGGCAGTCGAACAGATCGAAAAAGCGTTAGGCGCGCCTGTGTCAGAGTTGTTTGCTGAATTTGATGAAACACCTCTGGCCTCGGCTTCAGTAGCCCAGGTGCATACCGCCACACTAATGGATGGCAGCAAAGTCGTAGTCAAGGTGTTACGACCCAAAATAGAAAAAATTATCCGTCGCGATGTGCAGTTACTGACTACTATTGCCAAACTGGCACAGCGTTATTCAAAGGAAGCACGGCGTTTACGTCCGGTAGAGGTTGCAGATGAGTTTCGCAAGACCATATTTGACGAACTCGACCTGACACGCGAAGCAGCCAATGCTTCACAGTTAAGACGCAATTTTATCAACTCGGAACAGCTCTATGTACCCGAGGTTTACTGGGATCTGTGTCGCCAGAACGTCATGGTGATCGAACGCATTTACGGTACCAACGTCGGTAAGGTGGATGAACTCAGGAAGCAGGGCATCAGTATGCAGCTGTTGGGTGAACGCGGTGTGGAAATATTCTTCACCCAGGTATTCAGAGACAACTTCTTCCATGCAGATATGCATCCGGGCAACATTTTCGTCAGCCCTGAGGGCCAGTATATTGCTGTTGATTTTGGCATCATGGGCACCCTGACAACAGAAGATCAGCGCTACCTTGCCGAAAACCTGTTAGCTTTTTTCAATCGTGACTACCGCCGGGTCGCCGAACTGCATGTTGAATCCGAGTGGGTACCAAAGACTACTCGTGTTGATGAATTTGAAGCTGCCATCCGCACTGTTTCAGAACCCATTTTCGAAAAGCCTCTGGCTGAGATTTCCTTCGGACACTTTCTGTTACGCCTGTTCCAGGTAGCGCGCCGCTTTGACATGGAAGTCCAGCCCCAGCTGGTGCTGTTACAGAAAACCCTGCTGAACATTGAAGGGCTTGGGCGCCAGCTCTATCCCGAACTGGACTTGTGGACCACGGCAAAACCCTACATGGAAGAGTGGATGCAACAACAGATCGGCCCAAACGCTTTCATGCGACGTGTCAAAGAAAACCTGCCGCTGATGTCCGAACAACTGCCGCAAGTGCCGCTATTGGCCTATCGCGTATTAAAGGATGCTGCAGAAGGCAATCTCGAAATCAAATGGCAGTCCGATGAGCTGGTGGAATTACAAAAGCAGGTAAATGCCAATCACCGCCGGACTATCACCGCAATCAGCGGTGGCAGCATGCTGGTTTCCGGCAGTGTTTTGTTTGCTGCAACCTCCGCCACCCTGCCTGCTGTCATCGCAGCGGCTGCCGCTGGTGTCGGGCTGCTGTTACTGGCGTCCCTGCTAAAAAAATAGCTGCCTAAATTATCTGGGTTAACTGAATTATCTGCGCTTTAACAGGTGATTAATGATAAAACTCAACACCGCATCATCATGCTGATTAATCGCTGTATATTTCAAGCGTAATATGCCCCGGTCGTCTTTTGAGCGTGAAGGCCTGACCTCTATCACCTCGTTTATCGTATGCAGGGTATCGCCCGGCCTCACCGGTGCCAGAAAGCTCAGTTCATCAATGCCCGGAGAGCCCATACTGGATTCGGCCAGCATACCGTTCTGAATAAACAGCCGGAAACACAGGGCCATGGTCTGGAAACCGCTGGCAATCAGGCCGCCATACAGGGATTCACTGGCAGCATTGACGTCCATATGAAACGCCTGCGGATCATACTTGAGTGCGAACTCGATAATCTCGCTTTCAGTAACGGTTACACCGGGTGAAATAAAGGTCTCTCCCACCCTAAAATCATCGAGATATCGTATCTCGTGCAACATTATTTCTCTTCGCTTTCCTGTTTCAGCAGGCGATGAACCTGCAAGGTTTTTATATCAGACAAGGGCACCAGTGCTTCGAACTTACCACTGTGTACGCGCTGCTCGATGGTCGCGGTATTGAGTGAAATTTTCATCAGGGTACCTTCGCGCTGCCTGCCGTCTTGGGTTTCTACCTTGACGCGCGCACCAATGTACTGGGGCAGCTGGTTGAGCGGCGTATCCTGAAAAGTGTAAGTGACCTTGACCTGCTCCGGCTTTTTGTTGTCCTCTTCTTCACCGTAGGCCTTGTCTCCAAAATACTGGTTCATGCTTTCATCAACGGTAAAACTCAGGTCCTGTATCGGATCGCCATTGATATAGGCTGATACGCCGAGCATGTTAATGATATCGGCTGGACGGAACTGGTTCAGCATCATCGGGTTGACATCAGGAGACGGGCGCATGCGGATATCCAGTTCGCCGCCTTCGGCCATAAACCTTTTAACCGCATCACGGATACCCTGTCCGGGAATAAAACCATAGTATTTCTGGTAGTCGGAGTCCCCGGCTGAAGCAATGTAATTCACATAAGCCTGCTCATCCATTTTCAGCACACTGGCACAATACTTTTTTGAGCCTTTCATGAATTCCGGGTCAACCGAGTAGATAAAACGGATCTCCGTTGGCTGTGGCGCCATCGCCATCATCATAGGTGCGCCACCGCCTTTCATCGACATGGTCATATCAACTTCGGCCATATCTTCCATTTCCAGGTTGATTTCCATCTTGGTTTTACTGTCAATCTTGTCATGGGAAACGGTGAAAGCAGCATTGGCAAACAACTCGTCGTAACCCAGGGCTCTGAGGTCATCAGCGCTGAATGAACTGCCAAACTCACAGGTTGCGGCAGGTTCGGCTTTCATCGCTTTTGCCTGCTGTATCTGCATCTCACCCAGTGACCGATACAATTCACCATCAAGGCCCACTCTTAAACCCACCATGGAAAGCCTCAGGAACTCAGGCGTTTGCTGTGCCCATTTGGATGTATCGGTAAATAGAAAAGCGGGGCCATCTCCCTGCATCTTGAGTTCGTGGATCTGGATTTCATCCTGCAACGTTCGGGGTGCAATTACGATATCGTTGACACTGATACTGCCTTTCATCAAATCCGATGAAATTCCACCATAGCTGACATCGGCAAACAATGATGCCTGTTTAACCAGATTATCAATATCACTTTTTGCAGAAAAATAGACATAGCCTTTCAGGCCAAGGTAAAGGCCTCCGATCAAAATCAATGGCACAGCAATCGCAGTTTTAGCTTTCATGGAATTTCCTTACGAGACGGGTCTCATTAATGGTTTTTCGACTTCATTTCTTTTGGCCTTGCCGGCAAGAGTTTCAATCAACTCGAGGGCAAAATCCATGGCCGTACCGGGTCCTCTGGAAGTAATCACTTTTCCATCGGCTACCACCGGGGCTTCTAGAACCTGGGTTTGTGGCAAAGACATCTTGTCGATAAATCCAGGATAACTGGTGGCTTTCAGGCCTTGCAACAAACCGGCATTGGCAAGCACCTTGGGCGCTGCACAAATGGCCGCCGTGTATTGTCCTTTTTCGTTCATTTTTTTTAGCAGCTTGTGTATCCGCTCATCATTATCAAGATGATCTGCTCCAGGCAAGCCGCCGGGTAGGACCATCATGTCAAACTCTTCTTGCATGACATCATCAAGCGCTTCATCGGCTAACAACCTGACACCTCGGCTGGCGACGACAACATCTCCATCAAGTGAAGCCGTGATGACTTCGATATTCGCTCGCCTGAGTAAATCAATAATGGTTACTGCTTCAAGTTCTTCACAACCCTGGGCGAGTGGTACGAGGACTCTTGCCATGCTGTTCTCCCTGATTTTTCCGCTGTATTGACTGTTGGATATCGCATGGCAATATCAGATGCAAACACCAGCTCTATGCCTTCTTTTTCAAGAGCAGGCAACATCTCCTTGAGCACCATGATGGTTTCCGGATAAGGGTGGGCAATCCCCGTCGCGTAGCCGCGGCGTTTTGCTATGTTGATCAGTTCGACAAACTGAAGCCGGATCGCTGCTTCATCGCGAGAATTGTCAAGGAAGACATCGCGACGCAAAGTTGTGATTCCCATTCGGCCGGCTGTTTTCTGTGCCACCGTTTTTGTCGTGGTTCGGCTGTCGACGAAAAACAGTTGTTTTTCTGCCAAAACATCCATCAGCCATTGCATGGGCACTTCTTTCTGGGTCAACAGACTGCCCATGTGATTATTTAGCCCCACCGCATAGGGAACCGCTTCAAGTGCTGCCTGCAATACACTTTTATATTCCCTTTCTTCCATGTCTGCCAGCAAGGCATTGGGACCCAGTTTTTCATGGTGTTCTGATTCCATCGGAATATGCACCATCACCTGCTTGCCTTTTTCATGGGCCAGTTCAGCCAGAATGGTGGCATGGGGCGTGTTGGGTAAAAACGAATACGCAATATTGCCGGGCAGTTCCAATGCGCCGAGGCCAATATTCGGATTGTTGCCAAGATCATCAATGATGATGGAAATTTCCGGCTTTGGCCCTGCATGCACAGGAAACAGACCAGCAAAACCTGCCAGCAGGAAAACTATCAGACTAGTTACGATTTTCATTGTAGAGGATCACACCTTTGAGCAGATTAACTGCCGCGCTGAGTTCATAATCCTTTTCTGCCAAGGAACTTTCCTTGTTATCGGTCTTTTTCTTTTTGTCTTTAGTTTTTCCATTGCCATTGCCATCATTTTCGAGATGGCCTGCAAGATCAGCTTCGGAAACCGATGTATTAGCCTTTTCTTCAACACTGCTGATTTTCAGTTCCTGCAACTCGATATCAGGTTCAACGCCTTCTGCCTGGATTGAGCGTCCCGATGGCGTGTAGTAGCGTGCCGTGGTCAGCTTGATAGCAATCTTTTCTGTAATTGGCACGATGGTTTGTACGGAACCCTTGCCGAAGGTCTTGCGACCCATAATCACTGCCCGTTTGTGATCCTGCAAAGCACCGGCAACGATTTCTGAGGCCGAGGCTGAGCCTTCGTCAACCAGTACCACGATAGGAGCTCCGTTGAGCACATCATCAGGAGCAGCCTTGAATTCCATTTTTGATTCTTCGCTGGCTCCCTGTGTGTAGACAATCAGCCCATCTTCCAGAAAAGCATCACTGACAGACACGGCCGCATTCAATACGCCACCGGGATTACTTCGTAAATCAATAATCAGCGCCGGGATTTCACCCTTTATTTCCTTTTTAATTTTTGAAATCGACTTGAGCAGATCCCGGGTGGTGCGCGCCTGAAACTGACTGATGCGGATGTAGCCAATGTTATTATCCAGTACCCTGTGTTTGACACTGGCCACCTTGATTACATCGCGGACAATTTTGATCTTGAGTAGCTTGTTTTCTGATTTTCGGCTGATAGTCAATTCTATTTCTGTGCCCGGTTTGCCGCGCATCAGTTTGACGCTTTCATCCAGTGTCATGTCTTTAACTGACTTGTCGTCAATACGTGTGATCAGATCACCGGCCTTGACCCCGGCACGCTGAGCCGGGGTATCATCAATGGGAGCGATGACCTTGATATAGCCATCTTCTGAACCAACCTCAATGCCGAGCCCGCCAAACTCACCTGTTGTACCTTCCTTTAAGTCCTTGAAGGCATCAGCATCCAGATAGGCTGAATGTGGATCGAGTTCTGATAGCATTCCCTTGATGGCATTTTCCAGTAACTCTTTATCATCAACCTGTTCCACGTAGTCTTTTTTGATGCGCCCGAAAATCTGGGAGAAAACCCTGAGTTGTTTGATTGGCAAGTTTGTTGTGGCGTTGTCATCCGTAGTATCCACTTCCTGGAATGCCATAACACTGCTGCTGACTGCGATACCCAGAAACAGCGATAGTCCTGTATAAAATAATATATTTTTTTTCATTGCATTTTGACCTCAACTCAGGCCTTGATTGTCCTGCCTTTCAGCTTTCTGCACCACTTTTTAGGGTTACTCGGTTTACCCTTGCTCCTGATGCTGAAATAAAGCCCGGGGTTTTTCTGTCCACCACTATTACCAACAAGAGCAATGGGCTCTCCGGCATCCACCCAGTCACCAGCTTCCTTGAAAAGTGTCTGGTTATGACCATAAAGACTCATGTAGCCTTCACCATGATCGATAATGACAAGCAAACCATAGCCCCTCAACCAGTCAGCATACGCCACTTTGCCATGATGAACAGCCCTGACCTCTCGCCCTTCCGGAGCGGTGATAAAAACACCATCCCATTTAACACCACCTACCTTGTCAGAGCCAAAAAATTTGCTTAAAAAACCTTTCGCCGGCCAATTCAGCCTGCCTTTGAGCGAAGAAAACTTCTGTTGGCGTTTTTGCTCAATTTTCTGTTGCTGCAGGTTGTCCAGCAGTTTTCTGAGGCTGGCAGCATCTTCCTTGAGCTGACTTAAAGACCTGTTCTTGGCATCAATATCGGCATCCAGCTTTGCCAATAAGCCGGCACGGGACTGTTTTGCCGTCTCTATCTGCTCAAGTTGTGCGTTTTTCTCGGCGTAACTGCTATCCAGTGCCAGTTTTTTAATGTTAATAGCCTCTTCTGTTTTTCTGATACCGTCAATCAGGGCCCTAGCCGACTCGATACGTGCAATACGTTCGCGGTTAAAATAATCATAATAGGTCATTATACGGTTCATCAGAACCGGGTCCTGCTGGTTGAGAAACAGCTTGATGCGCTCCTGACGACCCGTTGCATAAGCTGCCATCACCAGTGAGCGCAACTGGCTTTTTTCCTTATGCAACATTTGCTGCTGAATTTTTGTATCCTGGTCCAGAGCAAGCAGTTCCTTGTCTAGCGTGGCAATTTTGTGCTGCAGCTTGTGGAGATGACGCCCCAACCGGCCAATTCTCCTTTCAGTATCGGCAAGGTCTCTGAGGATGGACTTGCGGGTTTTTTTATCCATGCTGATCGCAGATGAAAGCTGTTCGATCTCGCCGGTCAGTTTCTGCAACCTGTCCCGTTGGGGGTTCTGTGGTGAATCTGCAGCCAGCACCGGCTGAAAAAGCAACAAGACAGCGGCGCTGGCAATAACCCAAACCGGGACTGCTTGCCTTGACTGTTTCATCAGGCTGTTTCTGGCTCCGGGACAGACCAGTCAAGCAGCGAACGACCAGTCATTTCAACAGGACATTTAAGCCCCATGAGGTCCAGCATGGTAGGACTGATATCACAAAGGGCGCCACGTGATAACAGTTGTACGGCTTTTGCCCCGACATAGATCAGCGGTACAGGATTGGTGGTATGGGCAGTGTATGGCTGATCAACTTCAGGATCCATCATTTGCTCGGCATTGCCGTGGTCAGCAGTAATCAGTATTTCAGAGCCAGTGCGGTGCACGGCCTGCAATACCCGGCCAAGACACTGATCGAGTGTTTCAATCGCCGAAACCGCCGCCTCAAAATTACCGGTGTGTCCAACCATGTCACCATTGGCGTAATTACAGATAATGGCGTCGTAAGTTCCACTGTCTATTGCTTCAACGAGATCGTCTGTGAGCTGATGGGCGCTCATTTCAGGCATCAGGTCGTAGGTCGCCACCTGGGGCGAAGGTATCAGGGTACGGTCCTCACCTTCAAACGGTTCTTCCAGGCCGCCGTTATAGAAAAAGGTAACATGGGCGTATTTTTCAGTTTCCGCGATGCGTAACTGGCGCAGTCCCAGCTTTGAAATGTATTCACCAAATACATTTTTAAGGCGCTCCGGGGGAAACGCCACAGGGATATCGAATTCACGATTGTATTCGGTCAGACTCACGTAGCGACCGAGTTTCGGACTGGAATCGCGGTTAAAGCCATCAAAATCAAGCTCAATGAAAGGTCGCGTGATCTGCCTTGCGCGATCAGACCGGAAATTCATGTTTATCACGACATCGCCGTCATCAATGCTGACCGGCTCTCCAATTCTTGTCGGCTTGATAAATTCATCCGTTTCACCGCGATCATATGCCATCTTCAGGGCAGTTACCGGGTCAGCTGCTTCAAACTTGGCATTACTGTCGATCATCAGGTCGTAGGCACATTGCACCCTGTCCCAGCGGTGGTCACGGTCCATGGCAAAGTATCTGCCAACCATGGAGACGATGCGACCATTACCCAGCTCATCAAACAATGCCTGGGTTTTAACGAGCGAGGCCTCGGCACTTTTGGGCGGCATATCACGACCATCAGTGAAAGCATGCAGATACACACGGGAGACTCCGCGTTCCACGGCCAGTTTCATCATGGCGTGAATATGGTCCTCGTGGCTGTGAACACCACCGGGTGATAACAGCCCGACAATGTGAACCGCCTTATTATTTTCGATGGCGAGATCAACTGCATCGGTCAATGTGCGGTTTTCAAAGAAAGAGCCGGTTCTGATCGAACGGCTGATACGGGTAATTTCCTGATAAACAACCCGGCCAGCACCAAGATTGAGGTGGCCAACTTCGGAATTGCCCATCTGTCCGGCCGGCAGGCCGACCGAAGAACCTGAAGTAGCAATCTCAGTATGGGGGTGTTCCTTCAGCAAACGTTCAAAAACCGGCTTTTTCGCGGCATAAATGGCATTAAATTCATCTTTATCACTGTTCCCCCAGCCATCAAGGATCAACAGAACGACAGTTTTTACTTTTCCGGACATCTAAATTATTTATTCCACTATGCGCAGAGGCTAAGCTGCTGTGTTTACAGCATTTTCTCCGTACTAGAGCTAAATCATTGAAATTACAGCTATTAAATCATGCCCTGCGGCTTAAATCCAGCATCAGGCCCGTTACTGGCATTACAAAAAGCACGGTTTTTCATGGAATAGTCATTTTTCAAAGAAATAATCAAAAATCCTTGGATTCACTCTTTTCGATAATCAATGTATTATTCATTAATGTACTACTGATAAAAGGGTAAAGAACGGTTGTATTATTATGAATAACCCTGAAACGCCAATCTTGAATTCCGAGTTTGATTCTGTTGACCAGCTACTGAGTGGCGATGCTGATATTGAAAGAGCATCACGCTCGCTCAAAGCCATGTCACACCCACTGCGACTGAAAATTCTGTGTACCCTGGGCGACCAGGAAGTCAGTGTTCAGGATATCGTCGAACAGGTCGGCACCTCGCAAAGCAATATCTCTCAGCATCTGGCCATTTTACGTGACAAGGGTATCCTGCATTCCCGCAAAGACGCCAATCGTGTCTACTATAAAGTCGGTGATGCACGCACCCTCAAACTCATCTCCATGATGCGTGATGTTTTCTGCATGAGTGAATAAAATCCCATGATCGAACAGATTATCGAATTCTCCGGTAACCACTTGTTGCTGGTAGCCGCCCTGATTATCTCCATTATGCTGCTGATACAGAATCTGCTGGCTGGTAACAAGGGCAATATTACCCCGGTTCAGGCAACCGAGATGATCAATCATGACGAAGCCGTTGTTATTGATGTTCGTCCCGCAGCTGACTTTTCCAAGGGTCACATTATTAATGCCATTAACATACCGGCCAGTAATCTGCAGACCCAGATGAAGCAGATGGAAAAATATAATAATAAAAAAATCATCCTGAACTGCCGCTCAGGAGCACAATCCGCCGTTGCCTGTAAACAACTGGGCAAGCAGGGATTTGAAAATGTCTATAATCTCAAGGGCGGTATTCTCAACTGGCAGAGCGAGAACCTGCCTGTAACCACAAAAAAATAATCAGGAAACTCCATGAGTAACGATCAGGACCAACAGGCCAACGAACAGAATCCTCAGCTGGAGCTTGGTATTCAGCGTATTTACATCAAAGATGTATCATTCGAAACTCCCAATTCCCCCGATATTTTCACTGCGGAGTGGAAACCCAATATGGATATCAACCTGGGTACCGAGACTAAAAAGCTTTCTGACAACATATTTGAAGTTGTTTTGAAAGTCACTGTCACTGTCAAATCTGAAGAAAAAACCGCGTTTCTGGCAGAGGTCCATCAGGCCGGTATCTTCATGATCAAGGGACTTGAAGAATCCCAGCTTGCACCGGTATTTGGTATTACCTGTCCTAACATTCTGTTTCCTTATGTACGTGAAGCGATCTCTGACCTGGTCAACAAGGGAAGCTTTCCTCAACTGGTTCTGTCGCCAATCAATTTTGAAGCACTTTTTGCTCAGCAAATGAAACAACAGCAGCAGCCAAAGGAAGCTCAACACTAATTAACGGAATATCACTATGAGCAAAGTTGCTGTTATTGGCGCAGGTTCCTGGGGAACTGCTCTTGCATTGCAACTGGCGCGTAACAAAATTGATGTTTCTTTGTGGGGCCACCTCCCTGAAGACATTGAAACCATGCAGGCAGACAGGCAAAACACTGCTTTGCTTCCCGGCTTCAGCTTTCCGGATAACCTGCAACCGGTCGCTTCCCTGCAACAATGTGTCGAAAATGCTGATGAAATTCTTATCGTTGTTCCCAGCCACGCATTTTCTGCCGTCGCCCGCCAGCTTGCCACGGTTATCGATGAAAGTGTACCGGTGTGCTGGGCAACCAAGGGACTTGATCCTGCCGACAATGCCTTGCTCAGCGAAGTCTGCGAGTCAATTTTGGGCAAACAGCGCTCTTACGCGGTTATTTCCGGCCCCACCTTTGCCCTTGAGGTGGCGCAGCATCTGCCTACTGCTCTCGTTATTGCCGCAACCCGCCATGAACATGGAGAACGCCTTGCAAGTTATCTCAATGACGACCGTTTCCGGCCATACATCAGTGATGACTTAATTGGCGTGCAGGTCGGCGGAGCTGCAAAAAATATTATGGCGATTGCCGCCGGTGTCTGCGACGGGCTCGGGTTTGGTGCAAATACCCGCGCTGCCCTGATTACCCGAGGCCTGGCAGAGATCACCCGTTTTGGTATCGCGCTTGGCGCCCGCGCTGAAACTTTCATGGGCCTGGCTGGTCTGGGTGACCTGATACTGACCTGTACCGATGACAAATCCCGCAATCGTCGCTGTGGCCTTGCCCTGGCGCAGGGAATGTCTGTCGAACAGGCCAAAGTTTCCATTGGTCAGGAAATTGAAGGTATTGGTACAGCCAGAGAAATACTGTTAAAGGCCCAGGCTATAAATATCGAGATGCCCATTACCGAACAGGCATACAAGGTCCTGTATGAGGGATTCGACCCGGGTGAAGCAGTTAAAATTTTGCTGGCACGTGAAATCAGGAATGAAGCGGACTAGATTAGCAGCCGTCTTTAAATCCCAATTGCCGCCAACCCTCATACACAATAACGGAAACCGCGTTAGACAGGTTCATGCTGCGGCTGTCTTGAAGCATGGGTAAACGCAAGCAATTATCCATACCACGAACCTCCCTGATTTCCTGAGGCAACCCACGGGTTTCCGGCCCGAAAACCAGGTAATCATCGTCGAGAAAACTGACGTCGGTATAGTATTTTTTTGCCTTGGTGCTAAAAGTGTACAGATTTGCCGGGGCGGTTTTATTTATGAAAACATCCCAGTTATCATATGACCTGACATCAGCCCATTCGTGATAATCGAGTCCGGCCCGACGCATGCGCTTATCGTCCAGGTCAAAACCCAGTGGCTTGATGAGATGCAGGAAACAGCCGGTATTGGCACATAAACGGATAATGTTTCCGGTGTTTGGTGGTATTTCCGGCTGGTATAAAACTATATTGAACACAAACTTTCACTAAACTATTCGAGAGACAAGATGACCCAGCAAACTGATCCGCTTTCCACCACTTTCTGCGGTATGTCGTTTCAGACACCCCTGGTGTTGCTTTCCGGCTGCGTAGGTTTTGGTGAAGAGTACACACGAGTGAAAGGTTTTAGCAACCGCGATGTTGGTGCCATTTGTCTTAAAGGCACTACCCAGACCCAGCGTCCGGGCAATGCACCTCACCGTGTTTACGAAACCAGTGCAGGCATGCTGAATGCCATTGGCCTGCAAAATCCCGGTGTCGATCATGTCGTCGACCACATTTTGCCGGAACTGGATTTTTCAGAAACACGCTTTATCGCCAATGTTTCCGGTTCCACCATAGAAGAATACCGCTACGTCACCGAACGCTTTAATGACTCGGATATCGATGCCATCGAAATTAATATCTCCTGTCCAAACGTTAAGGAAGGGGGTGTGGCTTTTGGAAATGACCCTGAGATGTCAGCACGCGTTGTGACCGCATGCCGTGAAGTCACTGACAAACCTCTGATCACCAAGCTGTCACCCAATCAAACCGATATCGCACTGAATGCCCGCTTGTGTATCGAGGCCGGCAGTGATGCATTTGCCGTCATCAATACCCTGATGGGTATGGCAATAGATATTGAAAGCCGCACTCCAGTCATCGGTAACAACCAGGGAGGCTTGTCTGGTCCTGCTATCAAACCCATCGCTCTGTTAAAAGTTCATCAGGTTTACCAGGTGTGCAGGGAACACAATATTCCCATTATTGGACAGGGTGGCATCACCTCTACAGAAGATGCCATTGAGTTCCTGATAGCTGGGGCATCAGCAATTGGCATCGGCACATCCCTGTTTTATGACCCGCTGATATGCCCTAAAATCAATACCGGCATCAGCAATTATCTTGAAAAACATAAGCTTAATAACATTTCCGAGCTGATCGGCACACTGTCACTGAACACGCCTCCACCTTCACAATGCCTTTGTGGATAATGTTTTTCAGGGTATAATGCGCTCCGGATTTAAGCAGTAGTTATCTCTAAAGAGATAGTCCAATATATCAGCGTGTCGTGATATATTCTGCTTTTTATTGATGGCTGCTCAGGCAGTTTTAAGTGAAAAGTTCCTGGAGAACAAAGACATGAGCGATGTAGAAGCACTGAAAAAAGAGAAAAACGATCTGATTGCTGAAATGCTGGAAATGCAAAAGCAATTCATCGATTACGAACACGAAAACGGTATTTCCGGTAAGGACTATTATTACTCACAGGATGGTCTGCTGGCTGACTACCGTCAGAAATACATGGACATGGCAATGAAAGTTGTTGACCTGTCACATGAAATTGTTGGTTCCTCACGTTTCTAAGGGCAGCTCCAGCAAATACCAAAAAACCCGCCTTAGCGGGTTTTTTTATGCCCGCTACTTTTATCAGCCTGCCAATACTTTCCGATTGACGCTTAATACACCTTTACTTATCCTCCTGTTAACAAAAAAATTTAGAGATCGGGAATGTCCACTGAATTAACCATCGAAGACCTGAAACGATTCAATCATTTTGCTGGCGGCAATGAAATTCGCCTTCAGTCGATTATTGATCATGTTCAGGTATTACGCGTCCCCCAAGGGGCTAAAATCATCGAACTTGGTGACACCTCAGAATTTGGATATTTCCTTTTATCTGGTTCCCTGATTCTTAAGGCTGCCGATGGCGGTGTAAAAGTCATTGAGGCCGGTACGGATTCAGCCAAAAACCAGATTGCCCAGCTGGTACCCAGAAGATACCAGGTTATCAGCAGTACCCCTGTCAGTTACCTGAAAGTTCCCAACCCTTTGCTGGCCGCCTTTCAGGGCACGGGTTCGGAAGACTCTGACAGCACTATCGTTCTTGAAGAAAATGGTGTTGAAGGTTTCGATGTAGATTCACAAACGACCTCCGAATTTGCTTTTGAAAATGAAATCAGCTATCAGCTTTACCAGGAATTGCAGAACGATACGCTGGTATTACCCTCACTGCCTGATGTTGCAATCCGTGTCGGTGAAGCGCTTAAGGATGAAACCAAAAACGTACACCATATTGCCGAGATTGTGCAGACAGACCCGGCCATCACTGCAAAACTGGTCAAGGCGGCCAACAGTGCCATGTATGGAGGCAGCGGCAAGGTTGATAGTTGCTCCGGTGCGGTGATTCGGCTTGGTACCGATGTTACTCACCAGCTGGTGATGACCTTTGCGATGAAAGAGTTATTCCAGACTTCCTCCAAACTGCTAAACCGTCGAATGAAAAAACTCTGGGATCATAGTGCACGTGTTGCAGCGGTTTCACATGTGCTTGCCAAGAAACTGGGTAAATTTGATCCTGAACATGCCCTGCTTGCCGGGCTGGTGCATGACATTGGGGTATTGGCAATCATTAACTATGCTGCGCAATTTCCTGAAGCCCAGGAAAACAAGCATATGCTGGACTCAACCATCAAATCGTTACGTGGCCAGGTCGGCAGCATGATACTGAAAAAATGGGATTTTCCGGACGACTTGCCTGGGGTTGCTGCTGATGCAGAAAACTGGACACGTTCTCCAGCATCCAAGCGACCTGATTACACGGATATTGTGATTATTGCCCAGCTGCACAGCTTCATCGGTACTGATGAGATGGCAACTGCGCCTGCCATAGATTCAGTACCCGCATTCAAACGCCTGGGACTGAGCCAGCTGACACCTAAAATGAGCCTTAAATTACTGGACGAGGCCAAAGAGGAAATTGCCGAAGCCCGGGCACTGTTGATGGCCTGATTTCAATTTATTCTCTTTACTTATTCCGGGCGAATATGTTCGATATATTTAGGTACCGCCAACATTTCCAGCTTGACTGCTCCGGCTGAAATTTTCAAATGCTGGTCAGTGTCTTCAAAATACAGATCGCAATGGGCATGTCCCCTGCTCTCCAGTGGAACCGGTATCATATCCCTGTAGGTATAGACATTTTCCCCTACATCGCCGCCGGCGCAAACCAACGGTGTATCCACCAGTTCAGATGAATCAACACCTTCAAAAACCAGGTAGCCTGCCTGCCACCATTTTGTCTTTTCAACCGAACCCGTCATGGTTTTGATAATAATAGCGCGTGAAAAACTGATACTTATTTTCGATCCATCTACTTCAATATTGTCAATTTCACTGCCTTTTAACTGAATACTGCTGCTATCCAAGTTGTTCTCCGTTTTCTTTCACTTCTGTTGCAGAAAGGCTCAGCTCCTTCATTTTTCTTGTCAGGGTATTACGGCCCCAGCCAAGTAAAAGAGCAGCTTCCTGTTTTTTGCCCGCAGTATATTCCAGAGCTTCCTGGATCAACACCCTTTCAAATTCAGGTAATGCCTCTGACAGTATTTCTTTTTTGTTGCTTCTCAATGCGTTATGCGCCCAATGGCCCAGTTCTGATTGCCATTTTTGGTCAGAAACCGTTATTTCAGTGCTGCTTTCACGGCGAATTTCTTCGGGTAAATCCTGCAAGTGAATATCCTGGCCAGCGGCCATTACGGTTATCCAGCGTGACGCATTTTCCAGCTGCCTGACATTTCCCGGCCATGCAAAGGCTGTCAATGCCTCAATGGCATCCGGCTGCAACCGTTTCGGCACCATACCCATTTCTTCTGCGGACTGCTGTAGAAAATATTCCATCAACAATGGTATATCTTCCGACCTTTCTCTCAGTGCAGGAATCTGGATGCGGATAACATTGAGGCGGTGGAACAGGTCTTCACGAAATTTACCTTCATGAACCAGTTTCTCCAGATCCTGGTGGGTCGCGGCTATAATCCTGACATCTACCCTGACGGGTTCGTGGCTTCCCACCGGGTAAAACTGACCATCTGCCAGCACCCTTAACAGGCGTGTCTGTAACTCGGCGGGCATATCACCGATTTCATCCAGAAACAGTGTCCCTCCATTAGCCTGTTCGAAGCGTCCTTTACGCCTCGTTTGTGCCCCGGTAAATGCACCTTTTTCGTGACCAAAAAGTTCTGATTCCAGCAGGTCTTTTGGAATTGCCGCCATATTCAGGGCAATGAAAGCCTCATCTTTTCTCAGGCTGTGATTATGCAATGCCTTGGCTACCAACTCCTTACCTGTACCCGATTCTCCATTGATCAATACCGTTACGTTTGAACGCGCCATACGGCCAATGGCACGATAGACTTCCTGCATTGCAGGCGCTTCGCCAATAATTTCAGTTTCAATTTTCGGGGTGTTATCTGCAGGCTGTTGCTTTTCCTTGCTGACACGACAGGCCCTTTTAACCTGCTCGATTGCATCCTTGATATCAAATGGTTTGGGAAGATATTCAAAAGCACCGCGATGATAGGCTGACACAGCGCTATCCAGATCCGAATGTGCCGTCATAATGATAACGGGTAACTCGGAATATTTTTCTTTAATCACCTTCAGGAGTTCAAAACCATCAATGCCCGGCATTCTGACATCTGAGAGTATGGCATCCGGCTGGTGTGCGTCGAGCTTATTGAGGAGTTGGTCGCCGTTTTCAAAGGTAACCACATCCATATCTGCTTTTTTTAGCGCCTTTTCCAGTACCCAGCGAATCGATTTATCATCATCGATGACCCATACTTCATTGGTTTCAGTCACTTTCACTCTCCAGTGGTAACCATATAGTGAACACCGTGTTTCCCGGCTGACTCTGACATTCAATCAGGCCGCCATGTTTGTTAATCAGGGTTTGAGAAATTGATAGTCCCACGCCAACTCCTCCTTCTGTACCGGAAACCAGTGGAAAGAAAATTTTTTCCTTCATTTCCTCCGAGATTCCCGGACCGTTATCAATAATCTGTATTTCTGCCACATGGCGATGACGCTTGGTGTTAATTGTCATCTGCCGGGCTATACGCGTCCTTAGGGTAATTTTTGGCTGATTCACATCAGCAAGTGCTTTCACCGCATTTTTCACAATATTGAGGATGGCCTGAATCAACTGATCTCTGTCTGCGACCAGTTCCGGTATGCTGGGATCATAATCACGCCATATGGGAATATGGGTGTTTTCCGCCAGCACCAGAGAACGTACTCGTTCCACTACATCATGGATATTCAGGGTTTGTTTAGTTGGCAGCTTGTTCGGGCCCAGCATCCGGTCAACCAGGACCTGTAAACGGTCAGCTTCTCCAATAATGATCTGCGTGTATTCGCGCAGTTCTTCAGAGTGCAATTCGGCTTCCAGCAACTGGGCAGCTCCACGTATTCCCCCCAGAGGATTTTTCACTTCATGTGCCAGTCCCCTGACCAGAGAGCGAGTAACACTTTGCTGGGTCAGTAGTTGTTCTTCCCTGCTGATTCTTATATGCCTGTCCAGTATCTGAATTTCGACGATCAGACCGCGTTCATCAAGGTTGTTACCATCGAATGGGATAACCGAACAATCGACCACGACTTTACTCTGATCAGGCAATGGCAGAATCACTTCTCTTTCCGTTAAAGGTTGATTCATTTCCAATGCTTTTTTCAGATTCATGCCGACAATCACATCAGGACAATGTATAAGGTCACAGGCTTTTTGCCCGACCATATTTTTTTCACTGGCTGAAAACAGCATCTCACCAGCCGGATTGATATATACCAGCCTCAATTCATGGTCGAAACACATGATAACCGTGTCCAGGTTATCGATAATTCGCCGTAACAACTGATTATTATCTGTAAATGCATTCATCATCGGATTTCATTTAGCAAATAACGAACCAATATTCCAAAAGCTTGCACAAACAGGCTTCTGCCCTGATAAAACGGGATAATTTTAATTTTAGAAATGGTGATACGGGTTTCAGTACAACACATAATGCACCATTATAGTGCATCAAAGTTTGCCCATATCCATAGTTGGAGGGAAGTTTAGCTGTTACTGTGCGGGAGAAACCAGGTTAGGCGCAATTCTTGTGAGATCTGCTGGTTCTCTAAACTGGAAAGTCACTTCCGGTGTTGTTGAGATCGTTTGTCCGCTTTCATCAATAATTCTGGCCTGTAAACGATGGGTTCCTTTCCTCACCTGCTGCAACCTCAACTCGGTCGACTTGGTTTGTTCACCCACTTCCAGGCCATCCAGATATACTTGCAGAAAATGCTTTTCTGTCAATGGTGGATCAATCTGTATCGCGATATCCATTTCAGCTTCTGCATTTCTTACCGTCTCACCCTGTGCGGGTGAGGTTATGCTGAAATCCGGGTAGGGGGTTTCACTTTCTATTACTTTCGGCTCCTTTTTATTGCTTATCCTAGCCAGATATCCTGAAAGCTCCTGCTGTTGAGCCGCATCATCCGGACGCTTGTCGGTATAGTGAGTAATGCCGTCCTGGTCTATCCACTTATACAGCTCTGCGGATACATCAGCTGCAAGAAGCAGGCTGATCGTTATAATTAGAATTTTCATGTCTTTGAGGATAGACCAGATATCTGATTTTACAAACGGCTGCGACTGACACTAAAACGCCCCGATAAACGGGGCGTTTTAGTGTCACTTCCAGGATACTGAATTACAAGCTGTAATACATATCAAACTCAACCGGGTGCGTTGTCATGCGCAGACGGGTCACTTCTTCCATCTTCAGGTCTATGTATCCATCAATCAGGTCATTGGTAAATACGCCGCCGGCTGTCAGGAACTCGCGGTCTGCATCCAGGGCTTCAAGGGCCTGATCCAGACTATGACAAACAGTGGGGATTGCCTTGGCTTCTTCTGCAGGCAGATCATAGAGATCCTTATCCATGGCATCTCCCGGGTGAATCTTGTTCTGGATGCCGTCCAGGCCGGCCATCATCATGGCAGAGAATGCCAGGTATGGATTGGCTGTTGGATCAGGGAAGCGCACTTCAATTCGGCGCGCTTTAGGGCTGGAGACCCAGGGTATACGTATTGAAGCTGAACGGTTACGTGCAGAATAAGCCAGCATAACAGGAGCTTCAAAACCTGGAACCAGTCGTTTGTAAGAATTGGTTGAGGCATTGGTGAAGGCATTCAAAGCACGCGCATGCTTGATGATACCGCCAATGTAGTACAAAGCATTTTCGGAAAGACCGCCATACTGGTCACCAGCAAACAGGTTTTCACCATCTTTAGCCAGCGACATGTGAACATGCATACCCGAGCCATTATCGCCAACTACCGGTTTTGGCATAAAAGTGACTGTTTTTCCGTAGGCGTGGCCCACGTTGAAAAGAACGTATTTCATGATCTGGTTCCAGTCAGCACGTTCAACCAGCGTACTGAACTGTGTGCCGATTTCGCACTGACCGGCGGTTGCCACTTCATGATGATGGACTTCCACTGGCACACCCATTTCTTCCAGGGTCATGCACATGGCTGCACGTAAATCGTGCAGGGAATCAACCGGAGGCACCGGAAAGTACCCGCCTTTTACAGTAGGACGATGGCCGATGTTGCCATCTTCATAGACACGTTCAGAGTTCCAGGAAGACTCTTCTGAGTCGATCTTGTAGAACGAACCATGCATTTCGCTTCCCCAACGGACATCATCCAGTACGAAAAATTCTGGCTCAGGACCGAAGTAGGCAGTATCTGCGATACCGGTGGATTTCAGGTAGGCCTCTGCTCGCTTGGCAACAGAACGGGGATCCCGTTCGTAGCCTTCCATGGTTGCAGGCTCAAGGATGTCACAACGCAGAATCAACTGTGATTCGTCAGAGAATGGGTCCATAACCGCAGTGCTCGCATCCGGCATGAGGATCATGTCTGATTCATTAATACCTTTCCAGCCCGCAATTGAAGAACCATCAAACATTTTACCGTCTTCAAACATGTCTTCATCAATCTGGGAAGCAGGGAGTGAAACGTGCTGTTCCTTGCCTTTGGTATCAGTGAAACGCAAGTCAACGAATTTAACATCGTTTTCTTCAATCATATTCAGCACATCGTTTGCGGCCATAACTTTTCTCCAAAATTAAAATCGGTCTAATGATATTACGGTTCAATTTCCCGGACAAAATTTATTTATTCTTATGGGCAATTTAGTAAAACAAATGCCCTGGCCAGATTAAACTCAAACGCATGCACCAAAATGGAACGCGACAAACACCCAATGCTCAGTATTGGTGCAATTTTTAGTGTTTTTTTAGGCTTTAAAAATAACAGAATACCTAAACCACTGAATATTAAGTTAATTTTTCTTCAAACCGCATTTGGCACAGTATCTGCTCCACAATGGGGCACATAGATTTAACCCGTTAAAATTCAATAGGCCACGGCCTTGGTAAACTGAAAACTCTTTGGAGAGATACAATATGAAAAGCAAGTTGGAATATATCTGGCTGGACGGCTACAAGCCGACCCAGAGCCTGCGTAGCAAAACAATGGTTCGCTCTGATTTTGGTGGAACCCTGGAAGAATGTCCCATGTGGGTATTTGACGGCAGTTCAACCGAGCAGGCTGAAGGCAATGCTTCTGATTGTCTGTTAAAGCCCGTTGCCATTATTCCTGATCCCGGCCGTAAAAACTCGTACCTGGTTATGACCGAGGTACTTAATGCAGACGGCACACCACATGAATCCAATGGCCGTGCCACCATCGAAGATGATGATGATGATTTCTGGTTCGGCTTTGAACAGGAATATTTCCTGTGGGATCCCGTCACTAACCTGCCACCAGGATTCCCTGCCGGCGGTTATCCTCCACCACAAGGTCCATACTACTGCTCTGTCGGTGCACGAAACGCCTATAATCGCGAGCTCATTGAAGAGCACCTGGATCTGTGCCTTGAAGCCGGCCTTAACGTTGAAGGTATTAATGCTGAAGTAGCTGCCGGTCAGTGGGAATTCCAGATCTTTGCCAAAAGCGCAAAACGTGCCGGTGATGAAATCTGGCTTGCGCGCTACCTGCTGGAACGTACGGCTGAAAAATACGACCTGGCCGTTGACTGGCACCCTAAACCTCTGGGTGACACCGACTGGAATGGTTCCGGTATGCATTCCAACTTCTCCAATGGTGTAATGCGTGAGGCAGGTGATGAGAGCGTATTCACCAAGATCTGTGATGAGTTCGGTAAGAACGTTGGTGCGTGTATCGCTGTCTATGGTGCGCACAACGAGCAGCGCCTGACCGGTAAGCATGAGACGCAGTCTATCGACCAGTTCAGCTATGGTGTATCTGACCGTGGTGCTTCAATCCGTATTCCTGTCAGCACTGTTGAAGATGGCTGGAAAGGTCGTCTGGAAGATCGTCGTCCTGCATCCAACGCCGATCCCTACAAGGTAGCGGCTATTAACATTAAAATAACTAAAGAAGCTCTGGCCTGATTGCTTCATTAGTTGGAGCAAATGTAAAAACCGGGATGGGAAGCCATCCCGGTTTTTTTATGCTCAGGAGTTGTGTATTGCCTAGAGCTTTCCACCCCACTCATGTTGGAGAACATGCAGAAATTCTTTCATCGACGCCGGTCTTTTGGAGGGATCTTTATTCAGGCATTGCAAACACAGGTTTTCAAGCACTTCTGGTACCGGATATTTACTGATTTCCGATGGTTTGACCGGTTCCTGATTTTCAACCATTTCCAGAATTTCATAAACCTTGTCACTGTCAAAAGGTGGTTTACCCGTCAGCAGTTCATATAATACCGAGCCCAGGCTGTAGATATCAGTACTGAAACTGATCTTCGGGTCGCGCCTGATCTGCTCTGGTGACATGTAGCACAGGGTGCCCTGTAATTTACCATGACCGGTAATGGATTTATCGGAATCGACGATAGCCGTTTCCCCGTTATTGTCCTCATCAAATGAGCTACCATCTTTTCTCCACACCTTGGCAAGCCCCCAGTCTAGTAATAACACCTCATTGTATGGCCCCACCAGAATATTTTCGGGTTTAATGTCACGGTGAGCGACACCATGTTCATGAGCATACGCCAGGGCATGTGCAACCTGCTCGATCACTTCGATCAACTGTGTCAGATCATAACGCTCACGAAAATCCATGATTTCTCGCAAGGTATAGCCGTGAACAAGTTTCATCGTGAAGTAATAATGGCCCCTGCCGTCTCGTCCTATCTCGTAGACGGGCAGCGTATTGGGATGCTGTAGCATGGCAGAAACACGCGCTTCCCTTAACAGACGCGTATTCTCAATTTCATCGTCAACAAATTCCGCTCTCAATGTCTTGTAGGCCACAACCCGGTTTAAATGCATATCCTTGCAGGATTTGATGAGTGACTTTCCGCCCTTGGCAATGGTGCTCAAAAACATATAGCGGGTTTTTGGATTGAGAACTTCCGGCAACGGTTTATCGGTGTCTTCCAGAAAAACGTCACCGTATTCTTTCGGGGGCTGTTTGAATGTGAGCATAATTATTGACCGGGTGCCTTGTAGAAAACCTCTACCGTGCCAAACCTGTCATCGTCTTTTAGCGCGGCGACAAGTTTGGCGAGTTTATCTGCTGTCTGCTCAGCAGACTTGTAGTCTTCCAGGGGAAAAATCACATCAATGTTGATTTTTCCTGAAAGATAATGCAGGTTGAAGTCCGTGTTATCCGAGAAACTATCAATATCTTGCCACCTGTTTCTTAAGTAAGTAATTACTTCGCTTCTGAGCGGAAGCCCCTCACACGGTGGTGCCTCTTCATCATCTTCCGGATCGATGTGTACGGTTATATCTGAGAGGTGCTCGACATTTTTTTTCAGCTTGTCTTCTACGGCAACTGCAATCATGTGCCCCTCGGAAACCGACAGGCCCGGCTCAACCAGCACATGCACATCAGCAGCGGAAAGGTGACCGCTTTTGCGGGTTCTGAGCATGTGTAGAGAACGTACGCCATCAACCCTGTCGATCAATTTAGAAACCTTGGCAACTTCATCCTCATCCAGTGACTTGTCCACCAGCTCTTCCAGTGCCTGCCATCCCAGGGACCAGCCGATTTTTATAATCATCAGACTGACGATGACTGCCGCTATGTTATCCAGGTTATCAATACCTAACTGGGTACCGATAATACCTACCAGCACAACAATGGATGAAACCGCATCGGATCGATGATGCCAGGCATTGGCTTCGAGCATTTTTGAACGCAACTTTCTGGCAACAACAATGGAATACCAGTACAAACCCTCGTTGGCAAGAATTGAGAATAAGGCGGCATAAAGCGCCAGTTGAGTCGGAACAGCTGTCGCTTCATCCAACAGGAGGCGCTCTACAGAATCCCAGCCAATGCCAATACCCACAAGTGCCAGTAAAATCCCCAGAGCCAGAGTGGCAGCCGTTTCAAACCTGCCGTGACCGTAGGGGTGTTCTGCATCAGGTTCCTGATTGGCGTGATGTGAGGCAAACATCACCAGCAGATCAGATAACAGGTCCGAAAGGGAATGAACACCATCAACGATGAGTGCCTGTGAATGTCCTATGTAACCAAAAAGAATTTTTACAACGGCCAGTAACAGATTCACAACGCTACCGACTATGGCAACGATTTTAGTCTGACGGTTTCTTTCTTCGCCAAAAGAATGGGCGTGGTTATTCCCCATCTTTAACCACCTTTATTGTTACCCGATACTCGTCATCTGCTTCATCTGTGTTTAACACTTCATGTCCATTGATGCGGCACCAGGCTGGTATGTCATTCAGTACACCAGGATCAGTACAAACGGCGGTCAACATATCACCGTTTTCCAGTTTCGCCACTTCATCCTGCACCCTGATAACGGGCATGGGACAGAGCAATCTTCGACAATCCAGTTCAGTCATCAATCACAATATCCATTCTGGTCTGATTTCTTCTGCAGGCAACGGCGAAACTTTCATTGAAGTCACAGCACCTGATTTTATCTGAAAATCCAGTTCAACTTCTGGATCGGTTCTTCCCTTACTGTATCTGGCAACAATGCGCGCTGCCAGCTCCAGCTCATCAGTTGTAGGACTGCCATCAATCAAGGCCAAAGGTCCTGAATGGCTGGTGGTTTTCAGACTGTCATACTGTTTTTTATAGCCCTGCAAATATTTCGCTTCACCTTCTTCACGCGCAATAATGATTTTGAAATGACTTGCAGGGCGGATATGCCGGCCCACTTTAAGCAACATTATATCGTCGATTTCGTAGGTTTTTTCTCCCCTGGACTTCCACAGATCCGTGAGTTTTACCGAATATTTCTCATCTGTCAGAAAACAGCAACCACCAGCTGGCTGGGCAAAATCTTCAAATCCGAATTTTTTAGCCAATGCGATCTGTGGTTTTCGGTTTCTGCCTGAAAAGTCGTAGAGTTTTTCCCGGTCCACCCATCCTTCTGTTTCAGGTAATGTCAGTGGCAGGTTCTTGGCACAAAGAGGCCTTAACAACAGGTCATTAATCCCTGAATCCTGCTGCACGACGGGCATGGTATCTTTACGTTGTGATTTAGGTCTCTGGCCGACAACTTCTCCGGTAATAATGAAATCAAAGCCATTGGCCAGCATCCATTCTTTGGCCTTTTTCACCATAAAGATTTTACAGTCCAAGCAAGGATTGAGGTTTGCTCCGTAACCGTATTTTGGATTAAACACGATATCCTTGTATTCCTCGATGATATCGATGATATGCAGTTTTATACCCAGTTGTTCAGCTGACCATAGTGCATTATTGCGTTTTGGTTTTTGCTTGTCTTTTTTACGAATCGCATGGGTATGACCCTCGACACAGAAACCGGTGTAGAAATTAATACCTTCCACATAAATACCCTGCTCCTGCAAAACCTTTACGGCTAAAAGAGAATCCAGCCCTCCCGATATCAATGCTACTGCTTTCTTGCTTGTGTTATCTGTCATGAAAAATAATTCTGCTTTCGCAAAGAATTTCCTGTTAAGGCGATTCCTTTATATATACTATTAAAGTTCAACTGGTTGCCGCCGAAAAAATACAATAAGTATATTTTGATATAGTTAAGACCAACAATAAACAGCGGATTGTTATTCATGCAAAGTCATCCACCCACTGACTCATCAGCAGCACAAAATTTCAGGAAAGTGCTTAACCCCTGGAAAGATGAGGCCATTGCCTTTCTGGTTAACAATCTGCGTGAAATGTTCAAATCTGCTGACCAGGTATTGCTGGAATTCGCGGACAAGGCCCAAAACAATTCAATCCAGACACATTTCTTTGAAGCCATGCGTGAATTATGGCTTAAGCAGGATAATGTTGTTTCGATTTTCCAGGATGGTCTTGAACGCAACATTTTTTCATTCCGTGACTTGCCCGGTTCCAGTACTTCAGCACTCGACGATGCCTTGAGCCTTGTTGATAAAGATTCATTCGAACGCAATCTGGCCCTGCAGACTATCGCTAACCAGGCGGAAAAAAAGAATTATTCAACGCTTTATGAACTCACCCAACGACTGGCCATTCTCAACGGCAGCCGTGCTGTACCCATGGAAAAGTTACCGGCTGGACCAAAAATGCTGGCTGACATTTTCGAAAAATGCGTCGAGGTCATCTTCGTTGAAAAAGAAGTGCGGCTGGTACTTTATACGTTGTTTGACAGGTTTGTTATCAGTAAAGGCATCAAGATCTACGAGGACCTGAACCAGAGCCTGATCGCCGCCGGTATTTTGCCCGACCTCAAACCCCAGTTTTCCAAACAAGCTGCAGCAGCAGAGAAGCCCAAACCAGCTCCTGATCATCCGCAACTTTCCGGTATCGAAGTAACCGAAGTGGATGAAGAGTCCATCACTGCCGAAGATCCCTACCAGGAAACAGCATCTTCATCAGAAATCGCGGCAGAAACCTTTGACCGCATCAAGGATCTGCTGTCTCACCAGCGAGCACAGAAAATGGCGGCACAGAAAAAACGTCGCCGCAGTACCGACCGTCCGGGAGCAGAGTCTGTTCAGGTTGCCACACGCCAGGATGTCATCAGCGCTATTGCTGATGAATCCATTGCCATGGATGCTCCTATTCCTGATGTCGGTGTACGGCAGGAGGCCGTTAAACGCGTTCAGGTTGATGCCAATCTCATCGTTAATATTAATGAAACCCTGAAAAAACAGCGTGAACTGATCAAAAAACTGGTCGGACAGGACCGCGTTCCGGCAGAAGATGAGGATGTCATCGATATCGTCGGGCTGGTGTTTGAAATGATGCTCAACGACAAGGAGCTGTGCAACGAGGTAAAAACCCTGCTCAGCCATCTGCATACACCCTACCTGAAAATTGCTGTTAGTGATTCCAGTTTCCTTACCGAACACGAACACCCTGCCCGACGTTTGTTTGAATTAATGATCGCCACCGGTCGAGACTGGGTAGATCCGAGGGACCTGACAAAAGGCATTTATCCGCTTATTCAGCGCATGGTAAATACCTTGCTGAAAAACACTCAATATGATGCAGATGTCTTCAATAAACTGGCAATGGAGTTGACCGAGGCCAATGCCCATCTGTCTGATAAACAGAGAATGTCGGAAGAGCGCACTGTCGAGGTTGAAAAAGGCCGTGCCAAGCTGAACCAGGCCAAGGAAATCGCTACTTTAAAAACCAGGGAATTGATGCAGAATAAAATTCTTATCAAGGATGCGGAACATTTCCTCAATGGTCCATGGCTGGATTATCTCACCCTGGTGTTATTGCGGTCCGACTTTAATCAGGATGCAGAGTCCTGGCAGCAGGCGCTATCGTTATGCAAAAAACTCATCCAGTTCTCGCTGTCTTCAGAAGATCCCAATGGCGGTATGCCATCGTCGCAGGCAATTGCAGACCTTTCCAGTGAAATGAAAGAAATTGTTGGAAGTCTGATTCCTCATTATCAGGCCGAAATTGAAAATTTCCTTGATGCCCTGGGTAATGCTGGTAAACGCGGCTCAAGTTATGTGGCGCCTGCGGTCGAAGATGAAGATGAATCTGCACAACAACATGATAGTGAGGCCATCGAAACTCAAATCAACAAATTACGTGATGTTGCGCCGGGTACCTGGTTTAACCTGATCAATGAAGATGGCGAAATCATCAAGGTCAAGATGTCGTGGTTTAACCCCGTTACGGCCAACTTTTTATTTGTTAACCAGACTGGCGTGAAAACCGCGGTAAAAAGTATCAGACAACTGGCGATTGAAATCATCGAAGAAAAGGCTGAAATGCTGGAGCGTTCAAACATACCATTTATTGATCGTTCATTCCGGGCCATCAAGTCATTGCTTGAAAAGTCCATTCACTAAAAAGAGGATTAAAGACCTTGAGCGAAGAAAGACGAGTTGCAAAACGTGTTAATACTCAGCCTGGATCAATCATTGTGCTTGATCGAATCAGTGAAACCAGCCTCGGAACCATAGCCAATATATCTTCCAGCGGGTTCATGCTCGTTACCAATCGTTTTATCGATATTGATTCAGTATTTCAACTCAACCTTAATGGTGGCGGTTTTAATACTTCCGTCGATATTGGTGCCGTGTGTCTTTGGACAACAGAAGCCCATTCTGCAGATTCATTCTGGTCTGGGTTTCATATCATTGATATTTCTGATGCCGCCCAGGCTCAACTTGATAACGTTGTTGAACAGATGTCTGCCTGAATTTCCGCTATTTTTTTCCCGACAGTGTATTTACGAAAGCAATAAATTTCAGAGAGTTTTCTTCATTCAATTGGAATTTTTCACCATAAATGCGACACAATCTGTCTGTTCCGCATTTTTCTCTATTTTCAGACAGGCTATCCATTTTTTTCTGAAGCAGTTCACTGGGTTGCCGGGCTGGCGTGTGCTCTTTGATTAGCCCGCTGGAAGTTTGCGGGAAAAACATCCACATTCCAACAAAAATATAACTGACTGGTAGCAGATTCTTTATTTTCCTGATCATATTGACCTCCTCAAGTGACTCGTGAGGAATCCTTTCCGGTGTTGCCTGTCATTAATTCTGATCGCTATCTGGAAAATTACCAGAGCAGTTACAGCGCATATTTTTGTTTTGAGCAAAGCTGTACAGTTCGAATGTGATGCAGCTCTCTCTTTGGATAAAAACGCATCACAGGATATAATCCCGTAAATTTTTTTCTTGGGGTTTTCGTCTTGTCTCAATCTGAAAACGATGTGTCGACCTTTCAGGGTCTTATCCAGACACTGCAACAGTTCTGGGCTTCCAGGGGCTGCGTCATTCTGCAACCTTATGATATGGAAATGGGGGCAGGTACTTTCCATACCGCAACTTTTTTGCGTTCCATCGGCCCTGAACCCTGGTATACCGCCTATGTACAACCATCACGACGCCCCACTGACGGGCGTTACGGCGAAAACCCGAACCGCTTACAACACTATTATCAATTTCAGGTTGCTCTCAAGCCTTCGCCACTCGATATTCAGGATCTGTATCTGCAGTCTTTAAAAGAGCTGGGGTTTGATCCGCTGGAACATGATATTCGTTTTGTTGAAGATAACTGGGAGTCTCCCTCCCTTGGCGCCTGGGGTCTTGGCTGGGAAGTCTGGCTCAATGGCATGGAAGTGACGCAGTTCACCTATTTTCAGCAGGTAGGTGGTCTTGAATGTAAACCTGTAACCGGTGAAATCACCTACGGGCTTGAGCGACTTGCCATGTATTTACAGGGCGTTCAAAGTGTTTACGATCTGATCTGGACCAATGGACCAGACGGGCCTGTAACCTATGGAGATGTTTTCCATCAGAACGAAGTAGAACAATCCCATTACAATTTCGAGCATGCTGATGTTGATTACCTGTTTGCTTTTTTTGACCAGTGCGAAAAACAGAGCAATCAACTCATAGAAAACGGCCTTGCTCTGCCGGCCTACGAACAGGTACTAAAGGCATCTCATGCCTTCAATTTGCTGGATGCACGTCATGCCATCTCGGTAACTGAACGTCAGCGATATATACTGCGTTTACGCACTCTTTCCAGAGAAGTTGCCCAGGCTTATTACGAGTCACGTGAAAAACTCGGCTTTCCCATGTTGAATTCCGGAGACAAGGCCAATGACTAAAACAGCTGATTTGCTTTTTGAACTGGGTACCGAAGAATTGCCACCAACAGCTTTAAGTACCCTTTCCACGGCTTTTACCAACGAATTTGTTCGTGGGCTTGAAGCGGCCAATATCTCCTTTGGTGAGGTGAGCCAGTTTGCTACACCACGGCGGCTGGGTTTGTTAATCAATAACTGTGCGCTCAATCAACCCGATCAACAAATTGAAAAAAGAGGTCCGGCGGTTAAAGCGGCTTTTGATGCTGACGGTAATCCCACTAAAGCCGCCATGGGTTTTGCTTCCTCCTGCGGAACTACGGTTGATCAGCTTGGACGTATTTCCACCGATAAAGGCGAATGGCTGGCTTTTCAACTAACTGAAAAAGGCAAGCCAACTTCTACATTGCTTGCAGACATTGCAAAGTCAGCTCTGGACAAACTACCGATACCCAAACGTATGCGCTGGGGCTCTTCGGATGTTATGTTCGTTCGACCCGCTCACTGGATATTGTTTTTACTTGGCGACAAGGTGGTACCGTGTGAATTGCTTGATCTGAAAAGCAACAACAAGACCTACGGTCATCGTTTTCACCACCCCACTGAAATCCGGATTGATTCACCGGCTGACTATCAGAAAGCCCTGCTTAACCAGGGAAAAGTCATATCTGATTTTCAGCTGCGTAAAAACCGTATCCGTGAACTGGTCGAAGCGGCCGCCTCATCTATCAATGGACATGTGCCCGTTGATGAAACACTGCTTGATGAGGTCACTGCTCTGGTTGAATGGCCTGTTGCTATTGTTGGCGGTTTTGATGAAGAGTATCTCGAAGTGCCTCATGAAGCACTGATTCTTACCATGAAAAAGAATCAGAAATATTTTCCGGTATTTGATAGCAAACAAAATCTCGTCAACCATTTCATCACCATTTCAAATATTGAAAGCAAGAATCCACAAACCATTCGTGATGGCAACGAACGTGTTATCCGTCCCAGACTGTCAGATGCCAAGTTTTTCTGGCAACAGGATGGAAAGCAGACACTGGAGAACCGCCTGGACCATTTAAAGGATATTGTTTTCCAGAAAGAACTTGGCTCAATCTATGACAAATCCAGCCGTGTATCTTCACTGGGATCTGCGATCGCCGAAAAAATCGGTGGTGATACCGGACTGGCTCAGAGAGCTGGTCTACTGTCACGCTGTGACCTCGTCACAGAAATGGTGTATGAATTTGCCGATATGCAGGGCATTATGGGCCGTTACCAGGCAAAGCGTGATGGCGAGCCCGATGAACTGGCTTGCGCAATGGAAGAAATTTATTTGCCGCGTTTTTCAGGTGATAAATTACCGGCAACCAAAACAGGTATCGCTATTGCTCTGGCGGACAGACTGGATACCTTGACCGGCATTTTCGGTATCGGCTTAAAGCCTTCTGGCACAAAGGATCCCTTTGCTCTACGACGTGCTTCTCTCGGTATTATTAGAATACTACGTAAGCACTCACTTACTCTAAATATACCTGATTTGATTGATAATGCCTGTAAGCTGCATGGTAATTCTATTACAAGCCTCGATGTTCGAAATGAAGTAAACACTTACATACTGGAGCGCCTCAAAGGTGAATTTACTGATGAAGGTTACTCAGTAGGGCTCGTAAATTCTGTCGCCAGTGTGCAGCCTGCCTCTTTGCCAGATTTCGAGCAGCGTATCGAAGCCGTTTCTGAATTCAGCAAACTTGATGAAGCTGACAACCTGGCCGCCGCCAATAAAAGAATTCATAATATTTTACGTAAAAACTCTGAAACTTTACCTGAATCGACTGATCCTGCCCTGTTTGAAAATCCTGCTGAAACGGATCTTTTCAATGTCATAACTGAAAAAGAGTCTGCCATCGAACCTCTTATCAAGGCTAATAATTACAAAGGCATCCTCTCCACACTCGCTACACTGAAGCAGCCTGTGGATACCTTTTTTGATGATGTTATGGTGATGACAGATGACGATGCTGTCCGTCTGAACAGGCTTTCGCTACTACAACGGGTTACAGGATTATTCCTGCTTGTAGCTGATGTTTCCGTGCTTCAGGACAGTTGATATGTCTGACAACAATTCCTGGAATGACATGATGGCGGCCGTTCAGGCGTTCCATGACAAACATAACTTCAGGGATAATGGTGGCGAAGAACTTAACTACCGAATCGCCCTGATGTCTGAGGAACTGGGTGAAATTTCATCGTGTGTAACCAAGGGTAAAAGTAAGGACTTACTATCTGAAGAAGTCGCTGATCTTCTCATTCTTTTAATGGGAACCGGTATAGCAGCTGATTTTGATCTGAACCAGGCTTTCTGGAAAAAGATGGATAAACTAATGCAGCGTGATTCACGTATGGTCAATGGCAGAATCCGCGTTTCCGAATTCCGGGATATGGAATGAAACTGGTTATACTGGATCGTGATGGTGTCATCAATCACGACAGTGATGACTATATCAAATCACCTGACGATTGGATTCCGATACCAGGTAGTCCTGAAGCTATCGCTCGACTCAATCAGGCCGGGTTTAATGTTGTAGTGGCGACTAACCAGTCCGGAATTGCGCGTGGCTATTTCGATGTTTCTGCACTTAACGCCATTCATGCCAAACTTCATTCTGTTGTTAACGAGGCTGGTGGACAGGTTGACGGCATATTCTATTGTCCTCATTCCCCTTCAGATAATTGTAAATGCCGTAAACCATTACCTGGCCTGTTACACCAAATTGAAGAAAGGTTTTCCCTGTCTTTAAAAAATGTTCCCTTTATTGGTGACAGCATCCCGGATATTGAATGTGCTCGAGCTGTCAATGCCCGACCGCTACTGGTCAGAAGCGGCAAGGGTAAAATTACCGAAAATAAAATTTCTGCAGCTGATAATATCCCGGTATTTGATGACCTATCCGATGCTGTTAATAATCTACTGAGTAGCTAGAATCCAGATATGTTAATCACGCTTCGCTCTACAATTTATTTCGTTTTATTGGTGTTGAGTACTTTTCTGTTTGGCCTGATCATGGCCATTTTCGGCTGGTTTCTTCCCTTTATCGTTAATTCCAAGATAGCCAATGCCTGGGGAATCACCAACGGTTTTTTATTAAAAATTATTTGTGGCCTTACCTACAGTGTCAAAGGACTGGAAAATCTCCCGCAGAACCAGGCGTGTATTATCATGTCCAAACACCAGTCAGCCTGGGAGACTATTACCTTCCGTGGCATCTTTCCTGCCAATCAGGCCTGGGTGTTAAAACGTGAACTGATGTTCGTTCCGGTATTTGGCTGGGCATTGGCCGTCGTTCAGCCCATTGCAATTAATCGCAATGCTGGCAGGGAAGCCATGAAACAGGTTGTTGAGCAAGGACTGTTACGCTTATCCCAAAAGCGCAACGTAATTATATTTCCTGAAGGGACCCGCGTAGCACCAGGTGAACGTAAACGTTATGGTATTGGTGGTGGGCTATTGGCGGAAAAAGCAGATGTTCCGGTAATACCAGTTGCACATAATGCCGGGGTTTTCTGGAAACGCCGTGGCCTGAAAAAATATCCGGGTAATATCGAGGTCGTTATTGGTCCGCCGATTGATACTACCGACATGAATGCCGCAGCAATTACCCGTCAAGTTGAAGCCTGGATCGAATCTGAAATGGAAAAACTTCCATCCCGGATTTGAGCATTATCTAAATATCCAGATTCTCTACTGTCAGGGCATTTTTCTCGATGAAGTCTCTTCGTGGCTCGACCTCATCTCCCATTAATGTCGTAAAGATTTCATCAGAGCCAATGGCATCTTCAATGCGAACCCTTAGCAGGCGTCGTGTTTCTGGATTCATGGTGGTTTCCCACAACTGTTCCGGATTCATCTCACCGAGACCTTTATATCGTTGAATATGCTGACCACGCTTGGCTTCATCCATTAGCCATTCAAGTCCAGCTTTAAAATCGCTGATGGCTTTGGTCTTCTCACCTTTCTGGATATAAGCCTCTTCGGTCAACAGGCCCTCAAGCTTCTCACCCATGGCAATAATTCTGTTGTAGTCAGAACTGGCAAAAAAAGAGATGGGTAATGTCTTTTCATTTGATATGCCATGAACTTTACGATCGACAAGAATTGAACCATCAATCAGTTCCATGGTTTCAGCACCACTCTGCTCTATAGAAATTGCATAACGATCGGATGGCCCCATATCAGCATTCAACCTTTTTTGCAGCTCATCGAGCCATTCATTCAAGCTCTCTTTTGTAAGTGAGTCATTACTAACTCTTGGCATGAACATGATATTTTCTATCAGGTTGGGATCATATTTTCTGCCCAGTCGCTGGTTAATATCCCTGACAGCAATAAACTCGACAGATAAATCATACAGTGCAGTTTCCTTGATGGGAGGAGTATCTTTGGACACATAAAGAGCCGCATTATCCAGCGCTGTTGTCAGCAGGTACTGGTTCAACTCTATATCATCTTTCAGGTAGGTTTCCTGTTTTCCTTTTTTTACTTTATATAAAGGGGGCTGGGCAATATAGACATAGCCCTTCTCGATTAATTCGGCCATTTGACGATAAAAGAAAGTCAGCAATAGGGTTCGGATATGTGCACCGTCAACATCTGCATCTGTCATAATGATAATACGATGGTATCTGAGTTTTTCCGGATTGAATTCTTCCCGGCCAATGCCGCAGCCCAGTGCGGTAATTAATGTTCCAACTTCTGCAGAAGAAAGCATCTTGTCAAAACGTGCTTTTTCCACGTTAAGAATTTTCCCTTTTAAAGGCAGGATTGCCTGTGTGCGACGGTCTCTTCCCTGCTTGGCTGATCCACCAGCAGAATCACCCTCCACCAGGTAGAGTTCGGATTGAGCCGGATCTTTTTCCTGGCAATCAGCCAATTTTCCAGGAAGACCTGCAATATCCAGTACTCCTTTGCGACGGGTCATTTCTCTTGCCTTTCTGGCTGCCTCCCTGGCTCTGGCCGCTTCAACCATTTTCCCGGCAATAATTTTTCCTTCTGCCGGAGTTTCCTGCAGAAATTCGTTAAACTTCTCATTCACCAGGCTTTCTACAATACTTTTTACTTCAGAGGAAACCAGTTTATCCTTGGTTTGAGAAGAAAACTTTGGATCAGGCACCTTTACAGACAACACAGCAGTAAGCCCTTCCCTGGCATCATCACCAGTTGTGTTCACTTTCTGTTTCTTTGCAAGGCCAGCCTCTTCAATATAGTTATTGAGTGTTCTTGTAAGGCCACTTCTAAAACCCGCGAGATGGGTACCACCGTCTTTTTGTGGAATGTTATTGGTGAAACAAAAAATATTTTCCTGGTAGGATTCATTCCACTGCATGGCCAGTTCTACCACTACTCCATCCTTTTCAGAGGTAAAATAAACCACTGTTTCGTTCAAAGGGGTTTTGTTCTTATTCAGATGTTCAACAAAGGCCTTGATACCACCTTCATATTCGAAAATATCTTCCTTGTTAGTTCTCAAATCGCGGAGAACAATACGCACACCTGAATTCAGAAAAGACAACTCACGTAAACGTTTCATGAGAATGTCATAATGGAATTCAATATCAGTAAATATTTCTTTACTGGGAAGGAAACGCACCTTTGTACCGGTTTTATCTGAATCACCAACAGCTTTTAACGGAGCCTGAGGCTCACCCATTTTATAGAGCTGTTCATGTTTTTTCCCTTCTCTATGAATTGTCAGCTCAAGTTCTTCTGACAGGGCATTTACCACGGAAATTCCAACACCATGTAAACCACCGGACACTTTGTAGGAGTCATCATCAAATTTCCCTCCTGCATGCAACACGGTCATAATCACTTCTGCAGCTGACCGATTTTCCTCTTCATGCAGGCCAACCGGGATACCACGCCCATTATCTGAAACACTGACTGAATTATCTTCATGAATGGTAACTTTGATTTCGGAGCAATGGCCTGCCAGTGCTTCATCAATAGAATTATCTACAACCTCAAAAACCATGTGATGAAGACCGGTACCATCATCGGTATCACCAATGTACATACCTGGCCTTTTTCTGACCGCATCCAGACCTTTTAATACTTTAATTGCTGAGGAATTGTAATCTTCAGACATTCATGAATCTCCTTTGCTGTATAAACCTATTATACAGATATGGTTGATTTTACGATAATTATCTTATTGGTGTTCCACGTGGAACATGTTGGAAATTAATTGAGAATCTATGCTTTTCTCATCGATTGCAGAAATAATTGATTGTAGCTTCAGGTCATTCACCGTTGATATCAAACGATTCAGGTAATGTCTATCAAGCTCACTGGAAATATCGTCAATCAGAAGAATTGGGGTCAATCCTGTTTTTTCCATTAAGTGGAGACATTGTGATAGCTGCAATGAGAAAACCAACATTTTTTGCTGCCCCCTGGACAGCACATTCCTCCTGGAACCAGCAAAGTTAAATTTGATATCGGCTTTGTGAGGCCCGTAGTGAGTGAATCCGCGAATAAGATCATTATTTATCGATCTTTTCAGTTCATCATGAAGACCTTTTTGTTTATTCCAACCGAGGTAAAAATTAATAGTTGCGAATTGTTCACCAATTAGCTGACGTTGAATCTGACTGAAGTAACGTGACAATTCTTCAAAATACGATTCATGGAAAAGACTAAGGCGTTCGGAAGATTCAACAAATTGATCATCCCAACTTCCAAGATCTTTTCCTTTATTTTTCAATACCTGGTTTCTCTGTTTCAAAACACGACGGAATTGACTCCAAACTCCTCGATAGGATTGTTCCACGTGGAACAATCCCCAATCAATAAACTTTCTCCTGTTTGACGGACCACTATCCACAAGCTGGTGAGAAACCGGTGTAATTATCTGTAAAGGTAAAAAATCCAGCAGTGAAACTCTGCTTTTAAGCTTTTCATTATTTAATTTAACCGTCAGAGATGTAGCTGAAACCTGACAACCAATTTGAAAAGCATGGTCTGACTGGTAACCCTTGAGAAAAACAATTGCCTGGTTTTCATTGCGATGAATAAGGTCAGAAAGGTAATTGCTTCGGAATGACCGGGCTCTGCCAGCAAGATAGATCGCTTCGAGAACAGAAGTTTTACCGCTTCCATTTAAGCCATGAACGAGATTGATGCCGGGAGAGAAAGTAAGATCCAGATCAGGAAAACAACGAAAATGCTGTAAAGCAAGATTATGAATCATGTATGGAATCCACAGGAAATAGAAAGACCTATTTCCTGTGCAAAGAAATTACAAGCGCATTGGCATTACAACGTATTGTGAATCGTCGCTGTCCTGAGCTGTAACAAGGCAACTGCTATTGGAATCGACCAGTGCAATTTCTACGGTATCGGTATCGATGACGTTTAACACATCGGTGAGATAACCTACATTGAAACCTATGGTCATTTCAGGGCCCTCATAATTGACCTCAATGACCTCTTCGGCTTCTTCCTGCTCAGGGTTATGAGCGAGTAACTCAAGACTATTGGTTGAAATCTTAAATCTTATTCCACGGTATTTTTCATTGGAGAGAATCGAGGCTCTTAATAAAGCCTGTTTTAATTCCTGTCTGTCGGCCAGGGCAATCTGAGTCTGCCCAGTTGGCATTACACGCTGATAATCAGGGAAACGTCCATCGATAAGTTTCGAGATAAAAACCACACCATTGGAAAAATTCATTCGGATGTGATTGCTTCCAATTTCAATAACTAGATCATCATCGGAATCTGAAAGAATTCGTGAAAGCTCAATAATGGCTTTTCTGGGAAGAATGATCTGTGTCGAAATTTCTTCGTCGAGATCCATTTTCATCTGCGACAGTGCCAGGCGATGACCATCAGTGGCAACCGTACGGAAAATAGTTTTACTCAGATCGAATAGCATGCCATTCAGGTAGTAACGGACATCCTGTTGAGCCATTGCAAACTGGGTTTTATCAATCAGGTATTTGAGTGTTTTTTCCTTTACGGTTATACGATCAGCTAAGGTACTGGGTTCAACACTTGGGAAATCCTGGGCTGGTAAAGTACCAAGGGTATATCTGCCCCTACCTGATTTAAGAGTGATGTTTTGATCTTCAAGCGTCAGGGTCATAGCAGAACCATCTGGTAATGCTTTACAGATATCATGAAGTTTTCGTGCAGGAATGGTTATATCAATATCTTCTTCTGATTGAACTTCTGTCTGGGTTTTCAGTTCAACTTCAAGATCCGTAGCCGTTACAAATAATGTACTGTTACGGATGTTGAATAAGACATTTGCAAGAATTGGTAGAGTTTGCCTTCTTTCTACAACACCTGAAACCTGCTGTAGAGACTTGAGTAGATCATCACGATTGATGTTAATGACCATGTTTTCCATCCTGTATAATAATTAATATATTTATTTAAAAGATTATTGTTATTATTAAGTAATCAGTTTTCTGTTAAAAAAAATATTTTTTCTAATATTTTCAAAAGCTTATAAGTTATTTTCGCTCTTTGTAAATTCTGTATGATTACGCAAAACCATGTCAGTGAAATGTGGATAACTTTTAAGGTTATTGATGTTCACTGATACTAAACAGTTTATCCACAATTAACTGCTAAGAATTCTTAACAGGTTGGCATAATCTTCATCAACACGTTTGTCGGAATCCTTGAGTTCTGCAATTTTACGGGTAGCATACAAAACCGTTGTATGGTCACGTCCTCCAAAAGCATCACCTATTTCAGGCAAACTGTGATTGGTTAATTCTTTAGCCAGGGTCATGGCAATCTGACGTGGTCTCGCAATCGTTCTACTGCGTTTTGCAGAAACCAGATCAGACGTCCTTATATTAAAGTATTCTGCAACGACTTTCTGAATATTCTCAATTGTTACCAGTTTGTCCTGTGCAGCGATCATATCCTTTAGCGCATCTTTGGCAAAATCAATGGTAATTTCCTGGCCGGTAAACTGGGCCATGGCCATCGTCGATCTCAAAGCGCCTTCCAATTCACGAATATTGGACCTCACACGTTTTCCAATGAAGAAAGCTACATCATCAGGTATTTCTTTCTGAAACAGCTGAATGGATTTTGACTTTAAAATGGCAACGCGCGTTTCAAGGTCAGCCGGTTCGATAGCAACCGTTAAGCCCCATCCAAAACGGGACTTAAGCCGTTCTTCAAGGTTTAGTTCCTTAGGAAAGCTATCACTGGTCATGATGATTTGTTGTTGTGACTCGAACAAGGCATTAAAAGTATGGAAAAACTCTTCCTGGGAACGTTCCTTGCCGGCAAAAAACTGGATATCGTCAATCAGTAATGCATTGAGAGAACGGTAACGCCTTTTAAAATCATCCATGGTGCCATGTTGTAAAGCCTTGACCATTTCAGCCACGAAACCTTCGGAATGGATGTACAAAACACGGGCTGCCGGATTGTTTTGCAGAATCATGTTGCCAACGGCATGCATCAAATGGGTTTTACCCAGGCCTACCCCACCATAGATGAATAACGGGTTATAGACTTTTCCGGGGTTTTCACCAATCTGCAGAGAAGCTGCACGGGCAAGCTGGTTGGACTTGCCCTGAACAAAGGTTTCAAAAGTAAATCCCTGATTAATATGGTTTTGAATTGCCGGCAATGAATCTCCTTCACCCGATACGCGACTCATAGCAGGAGCGGCATTGATATGAGAGGTTTCTGTTTCTTTTGGCGGGTTTCGGCTCACCAAAGACTCAGAAGGTTTTGAGCCTATTTCAAGAGAAATGATAGGTGACTGGTTACCAGTGAAATCGGCCACGAAAGATTTGATCATTTCCAGGTAATGATTGCGAACCCAGTCAAGCACAAAACGGTTCGGGGCGAACAAACGCAGGCCTGAATTATCTTCAACCTGTTGCAGTGGACGAATCCAGGTATTGTACTGTTGAGCAGACAATTCCGTTTCGAGACGTTCAGTACACCTCTTCCACAATTCCACAGGGGAAACCTCCGGTAATACAAGCGGGAGCTGATCAGAAATTAACAATCGAGCATAGAACACGGAAGAATAATTGTACTGAATCCGTGTTCAATAAAGACTCCTAGTATACCCTGTTTCATTCCGAGTTATCCACAGGAAGAACAAGAAAAAAATCATAATTAATAGCCTGAAATGTATTGACTTTTATTGAATAAAGCAGATAATTGCGGGTCTTTTTTCGGGCAGAAAACCCGAAGTTAACGAACAGACAAGTTTACCCGGGGTATTATCGTGAAACGTACATTTCAGCCAAGTCGTCTTAAAAGAGCCAGAACACATGGTTTTCGTGCTCGTATGTCTACCCGCAATGGCCGTAAAGTCATTAACGCCAGACGTGCAAAAGGTCGTGCCCAGCTGGCTTGAGAACTAAATTTGTAGTATGACTCGTGGTGCGGGATTCGGATAATGCATTCCCGGAAAAAAACCGGTTAATCGCTGCCAGCGAATACAAAAAGGTTTTCACCAAAGCAGTCAGAAGCACAGATAAATACTTTACAGTTCTCGCCACAGCCGGAAGCAGCAAAGAACCACGCCTGGGACTGGCTATTTCAAAAAAAAATACCCGACTCGCCACAGACCGTAACCGGTTAAAACGCATAATCCGAGAAAGTTTCAGACATAATAAGCAAATTGTCAGTGGGCTGGACCTGGTAGTTATGGCAAAATTCGGTGCTGCAAAAGTAGATAACAGAAAATTGTTTGAATCGTTATCAACGCACTGGAAAAATCTCAGTAGAAAATTTCATGGTTCCTGAGTAAACATCGCGGATAAACAATGGATAATTACAGGCTCATTCTTATATTTGCAGTAGCATTTCTGTCGATGCTGGTTTGGCAACAATGGCAACTTGATTACGGACCACAAACGGTTCAGGAAGCATCGCTGGAATTTGAGCAGCAATCTACACAAACAGACAGTTCTGCAGCAACCACCAGCCCGGGTTCTGCCGAGGTTCCTGATGCACCTGCAATAGCCAGTATTGATGCTGTCGACCAGGCTGGAAAAGCCGTTTTGGCTTCAATGCAAGAAGCTACAGCCAGCGAACAGAAGAAAATCTCTGTTGAGACGGATACCTTGAATTTGTCTATTGACACCCGTGGAGGATCAGTTGTCAAGGTTAACCTGAGAAACTATCCGCTTTCACTGGATCGTCCAGATACAGAATTTCCGCTTTTAACTGAATTGCCGTCGAATTATTACATCGCCCAGTCAGGTCTGATTGCGACCAACAAGGAACTGGCTCCAACACATGAAGCCATCTTTTCCAGTGACAGCGACAGTTACGTGATGAAAGAAGGTGAAGATACTTTGAATGTAGACTTAACCTGGCAACATAATAGTGGTTTGACAGTCACCAAGCGTTTTACGTTTACCCGTAACAGTCATCTCATAAAAATCTCTCATTATGTAAAGAATGGATCATCAGAAAATTGGTCAGGCAGGCAATATCAACAGTTGCAGCGTGTACGCCCTTCAGAGGATGCATCCAGCTGGTTCATCTATACCTATACCGGCGGTGCGATCTACAGTGAAGAAAAGAAATACGAAAAAATCCATTTTGATGATATTGACGATGAAAAACTGAATCGTGATATTAAAGGTGGCTGGTTTGCCATGCTGCAACATTATTTTGTCAGCGCCTGGGTACCACCTGCCGAACAAACACATCATTATTATACCAAGGCATTAAAAAATGGACGTTATGTGTTGGGTTCCTATAGTCCGAGTATTAACGTGGCAGCCGGACAACAGGGTCAATTTGATGCCCAGTTTTTTGCCGGTCCGAAATTGCAGCATGAACTTGAGGTGATTTCCCCGGGACTGGAACTCACAGTCGATTATGGTTTCCTGACAATACTTGCCAAGCCATTATTCTGGGTACTCGAAAAAATACATAACTTTATTGGTAACTGGGGTTGGTCAATTATTTTCCTGACGGTCCTCATTAAACTGGCATTTTTCAAACTATCAGAAGCCAGTTATAAATCCATGGCTAACATGCGTAAGGTTGCTCCTCGTTTGCAAACGCTCAAGGAAAGATACGGCGATGACAAACAACGCCTGAACCAGGCCATGATGGAGATGTACAAAAAAGAAAAAATAAACCCATTAGGTGGTTGTTTACCTATGCTGGTCCAGATACCGGTATTCATAGCACTTTACTGGGTATTGCTCGAGTCCGTGGAGTTACGTCAGGCTGAATGGATATTGTGGATAGACGATCTTTCAATCAAAGATCCATACTATGTATTACCCCTGTTAATGGGTATAACCATGTTTATTCAGCAGAAGCTCAATCCACCACCACCTGATCCAATGCAGGCAAAAATCATGATGAGCCTGCCGGTAGTATTTACCGTATTTTTTGCCTTCTTCCCTTCGGGACTGGTGTTGTACTGGTTTGTGAACAACCTGTTGTCAATTTTACAGCAATGGCACATCACCCGGAAAATCGAAGCTGCAGCAAATTAACATTGTTCCTTCTCCCCTAAAAGATAAGGTTAGGACGAGAGTAAACCTATGCCTGAAACCATAGCAGCACAGGCAACTCCCCCAGGTCAGGGTGGAATCGGTATCATAAGAATATCGGGCCCTCTGGCCCTGCCAATTGCAGAAAACATAGCGGCGCAAAAAAACTTCTCCCCACGCAAAGCCATTTTTTCAAAATTTCTTGATGAATCAGGCCGGCTACTGGATGAGGGTTTAGTGCTGTATTTTCCAGCTCCGAATTCCTTTACCGGTGATGATGTTATCGAACTGCAACTGCATGGTTCACCGGTCATTATCGATCTGTTATTGCAAACCACGGTTTATCATGGTGCCCGCCTGGCAAGACCCGGTGAATTTTCTGAAAGAGCTTTTCTTAATGGCAAGATCGACCTTGCGCAGGCAGAAGCTATAGCCGACCTGATTGAATCAGGAACAGAAACAGCAGCTCGTATGGCGACACGTTCCTTACAGGGTGCGTTTTCACAATACATACATGAACTGGTTGAACAGTTGATTTATCTGCGAATGTATGTCGAAGCGGCTATAGATTTTCCCGAAGAGGAAATTGATTTTCTCTCGGACGGAAAGGTTCAGCATGATTTAAAAATGATCATTAACAAGCTTGATAAGGTGATGGACAAGGCAACACAGGGAAGCCTGATCAAGGAAGGTATGACATTAGTTATAGCCGGTCAGCCTAACGCAGGTAAATCCAGTTTAATGAATGCCCTGGCTGGCAACGAGTTGGCTATTGTCACCAACGTGCCAGGCACGACCCGGGATGTATTGCGAGAAAAAATACAGATCGATGGCATGCCGGTTCATTTGATTGATACGGCAGGTATCCGTGAATCAGATAACGAGGTAGAAATTGAAGGCATCAGGCGAGCGCAACAGCAATTACATCAGGCTGATCATATTCTATGGGTTTATGATGCAGTAAATGATCCCGATCATCTGAGTTTTGCAAATGCCAATCTGCCAGAAAACATTGAGGTTACATTCCTGCGTAACAAGATTGATAAACTGAACGAAACACCGGTAAACAATGAAGCGGCAAAGCAGATTTCATTGTCGGCAAAAACCGGTGATGGCATGCAGTTGCTGCGAGATCATTTGAAGAATGTTATGGGTTATCGGGGAGAGGAAGGCGGCGAATTTCTGGCACGCAGAAGACATATCGAAGTACTGAAAAAAGCAAAAAAATCGCTGGATCAAGCAGAACGTGCTTTAAATGACAGGCAGGCGGGAGAAATTCTGGCCGAGGAGTTACGTCTGACACAAAATGCCTTGAATGAAATTACTGGTGAATTTAGCAGTGACGATTTACTGGGAAAAATCTTTTCCAGTTTCTGTATAGGTAAGTGAGAAACAGCGTGATAGGTATCTTTGATTCAGGTATTGGCGGTTTAAGTGTTTTAAAGGAAATCAGGGATCAATTACCGCAATATGGTTTTATCTATATCGCTGATAGTGCATTTACGCCATATGGAGAAAAAACCAGGGAACAGATCATCGAAAGATCTGTTCTCATTACACAACAACTTATTAACGAAGGTGCGGGTATAATTGTAGTAGCCTGTAATACCGCCACCGCGTTGGCAGTTGATTATCTCAGGGAAAACTTTTCCGTACCAATTGTTGCAATGGAACCGGCGGTAAAACCAGGCGTAAAAAATTCGGTTAAGAAAAAAGTAGGGATACTTGCAACCACTATGACACTGGCCAGTCGCCGCTACATGGATTTACTGGAGAAGTTTGCAACCGATACGGAAGTTATCGAACAACCCTGCCCCGGTCTTGTGGAACAGGTTGAAGCAATGAAAGTTGATTCAGATAAAACAAGCCAGCTGTTACATCTATATATTAATCCATTAATTGAAAAGGGAATTGATACCATCGTGCTTGGTTGTACCCACTATCCTTTTTTGAAACATAAAATTCATCAAGTGGCTGGTGTTGACATAGATATAATTGATACGGCAAGGGCTGTAACTGAAGAACTGAAAAGGAAACTCAATAAAAACCAGATACCGGTTAATGATAGCGTGGATAACAGGTTTAGAACCACAGGTGATCTGGAGGTATTCAAGAGCCAGTTACGATGCTATTGGTCTGAAGAAGTAGAGGCGGAAACTATTGATCTGGGTTAAAACCCAGATATTAAAAATCTGCTATGAGTTTCTTTAAAATCCTGAACTGTTCTGGAGAAACCTGTTTTCCGTAACGAGCTTTTATATAGATAGCAGAAATCAGGTTAATTGAATCTTTTTGTTCGGTCAGAATTTGTCCAGCATGTCTGGCAATGGTTTGCGGACCATCGCCAGGTTTGCATGCCACTCCCCTTTTAACAAGTTTTTGTACAAACTTGTCCCATAGTTTTTTTGCAGGATCACGATGGTCAGTCACTTTTCCCCGGAATAAAATAACCATCGTTATGATTGCCAATGAAGATAGAACGAAAGCACTAATACCCAGTTTATAACCTTCTAGAAAATCCAGTCCGGTAGATCTAAGAAAATAGTTTTGCCGTTCACGGGAAAAACCTACAACCCAGCGATGCCAGTTCAGATCAAGAGCATCAGCCATGAAAGCAGCTTGTTGCAAAGCTCTACCTAAAAACCCATCAGCACCGATTTTAAAAACAACAGGAGCTCCTTCCTGAAATTGCTCAGGATCAATTGAGCGCTCTACCCTTTCAGAAGCAACTGCAGTGGTAGGATCAACTCTTACCCAGCCTTTGTCACCCAACCAGATCTCGGACCAGGCATGCGCATCAGATTGACGAATGATGAGATGGTTACCGGCTGGATTCCACTCACCTCCCTGGTAACCAGCTACTACCCGGGCGGGTATTCCGGCAATACGCATGAGTAGAACAAAGCTTGTTGCATAGTGTTCACAAAAACCTTTTTTTGTATCAAAAAGAAATTCATCGGCAGGATTTTCTAATAACGCAGGTGGACTCAAAGTATAGATAAAATTATCAGTGTTAAAATGATTCATAACAGACTGAACAAATTCCTCATTTGTATCACTGCTACGTTTAAGTGTATCGACAAACGCTCGCATTCTATCAGTCACTATGTCGGGTAAAGCGAGTGCTGCATCAAGTTGTTGTGGAGTAGTAGTATTGGCAAGGTACTGCGGATAAGAAACAAGGTTATAGGTCGTGCGTTTTTTAATTTTCTCTTTGGCTCTGACGGCATAGTCTCTGGTAATAAATGTTTCCGTGGGAATGGATGCCGGAAGGTCCAGAGCAAAAATCCAGTGCTCATTACTGGCTTCAGCGGTTATCTGATAACTGACCGCTTCTCCCAAAGACTGATAACGTATTTTTGCAACTACCGGCTTATCTTCCGCTTTCCAGTCAATGCCGTCTGTGTCGGTAATGACCGGACCCCGCCAATAGCGTAGTTCAGGTGCAGGAATGTTATCAGTATCATCAAACTTTACCCGAAAGGCAGTAGCTGAAGATTTACTTAGCTGGCTGATTGAACCAGGGGAAATATTGCCGCTAATACCTGTAACGGCAAGACCACCCTGTTGATCGAAGCCCCATAAGGGTCCATCAAGCCGGGGAAAAAATATAAACAGAATGACCATCACCGGTAGCGCCTGCAGCGAAAGTCTGCCTATGGTAAAGAACAAATGAGAGTAAGAAGCCTTTTGCTGTAGTTGATTGAGCCAGAGAAAAATATACAGCATTAAAAAAGCCAGAGTAAAAACATAAAAGGCAATAAACATTTCCTGTGTGTAGAGAAAATGTGTGACAAGCATGAAACCGGTAAGAAACAGTAAAACATAGGCATCACGATAAGTTTTCATTTCCAGTATTTTTAACGACAACATCGCAACCAGCAGTGAAACCCCAAAGTCCTTGCCAATAACACCAATGTATTGAGTAACGACGATTATCAGACCGGTTAGCAGAAAAATAAAATTCATCCAGCGGGGATGTTCTCCGCGGGACAGCAAACGCGTGAACAGCCGGAATAGTAAAATACAAACAAAGAACAGGCTGATAGCCACAGATAAATGAAAAAAGTGAGGTAATGCTGAAAGAAACAAAAACAGCATAAGCACATGGTGCTGTGGCTTATCAAGCATCCTGAAATTAATCTGGAGATGACTTTTATTCATCGCCGGCTTTAATCCCAAACAGTGCCAAAGCTCTTAAACAGTCAGTCTGATGCTGTATGCCCTGTCCGAGAGGTATCTCCTGGTTAGGCAGTCTAAGTCCATATTCAACCCCTTCATTAGCGGCATCAATTACAGCGCGGGTTAACATCGACAGGGTTGTTTCTAGCGGTTCATCTGGCAACAGATCAAGGCTCAACCAAAGCTGTTCATTACGGTCACCACCAAACTGCTTGGTCATCAGGCCTTTTTCACGTGCAAAGATTTTCCAGTCAATTTGTTTGGGTGAATCGGTATGACGGTAGTTACGGTGTGAAACAAAATCATCAGAGCCAATGCCCTTGCTTCCCTGGGCGCTTAAAGCGTAAATCGCGGTACGTGGGACATCCCATTGCAAGGCAGGCTTTGCATAGACCAGCACCTTGATGTCAGTTTTCAGATAAACCCAGGCACGAAACAGACCGAGGGGATATTGTGTCGACAATACCAGATCGTTAACTGAATACCAGCCGCGTGCAGAAGTGATAAAAGTGACTCTGAAATTTGTTATCGAATCTGCCCTGATGTCATGACTGGTGACAGCCTTACCAGATTCACTGTAAAGCTGTATTGCTCCCCTGGGCCGGTCGAGACGGTTGGTCATCTTTGCTTCCAGCTGAAACGCCTGTCCAGCATGAACGGGCTTAACAGGAAGAAAAGTGATTTCCAGGTTCAACAGGTTATACCAGGTCTGGTAGATGGCAAGTATTCCAATACTGGCCAGAAAAAAGGTTAAAAGATAGCCAAGGTTATTGGCGTAGTTAATGGAGCCAACAAGCATGGCAAGTACCAGTGCGGCAAACATCAGGCCAAAACGTGTAGGCAGGATATAAATCTTTTTTGCACCGATGAGCATGTGACCTTCTTTATCAGGCTCAGCGGAACGAAACAGTTGCTGAAAATTTCGAGAGCGAATGGCAGCCAGAAAGCCGGGGTTGCTGTCACCGGGACTGCTATTAGGGAATAGCGACATGTTCCAGTATCTGTTGACCGGCATCGTCAAAATCCACATCCTGCTGCAGTATCAGTCGGTGGTTTACGACGGCAGGTAAAACGGCTTGGAGATCTTCAGGGATAACTTCATTACGGTTTTCCAGCATGGCCCAGCTCTTGGCGGCATTCAACAGGGCAAGCCCGGCGCGCGGAGACAGGCCATGCCGGAACAGGCGCGTCTGGCGAGTGTACTTCAGTATGGCCTGGCAATAGTCAAGTAGCGCTGCAGAGACATGGATATCTGTTGCCTGTTTCTGCAACTCGATTAACTGTTCGGGGGAAACAACCGGTTTTATCGCTGACAGCATTTCTCGCCGATCGTCGCCTTCAAGCAATGCGCGTTCTGAATCAGTATCGGGATAACCAATATTGATGCACATTAAAAAACGATCCAGCTGGGATTCGGGCAATGGAAAGGTACCAATCTGGGTTGCCGGATTTTGTGTGGCGATGACAAAAAAGGGCCTGGGTAACGGGTGGGTGTTGCCATCGATGGTGACCTGTTTTTCCTCCATGGCTTCGAGTAGTGCACTCTGAGTTTTCGGAGTTGCGCGGTTGACTTCATCAGCTAATAGCAACTGGCTGAAAACCGGGCCCTGGTGAAAAATGAATTTTTCGGAATTTCTTTCATAGACAGAAACACCGAGAATATCGGCAGGTAGCAGGTCACTGGTGAACTGGATACGCTGGAAATCAAGGCCGATAAGTTGACCCAGTAAATGGGCCAGCGTGGTTTTGCCGACACCGGGTAAATCTTCGATCAGTAAATGGCCTTTGCTCAGTAAAGTACAAAGTGACAGACGAATGGCCTGCTGCTTGCCGAGCAAAATCCCGGCGGCCTGATCGATAATGGATGACACTAGTTCATTGGAGTTCATAACAGCATTATAAATAGTAATGAAAATCTTTACAGGGACTGTGATCGATAATGCGAACAGCGTAAAATAATCGCCATGTTTAGCGCAGAAAAATATGAAGTCATAGTAATCGGAGGTGGCCATGCCGGGACAGAAGCGGCACTGGCAGCTGCGCGTATGGGTGCAAGAACCCTCCTGCTGACTCATAACATTGAGACACTGGGACAAATGAGCTGTAATCCGGCAATAGGCGGGATTGGCAAGGGTCACCTGGTGAAGGAGATTGATGCGCTGGGCGGAGCCATGGCAAAAGCTGCCGACCGGGCCGGTATTCAGTTCCGAACTCTCAATTCCCGTAAAGGTCCTGCAGTGCGCGCAACCAGGGCACAGGCGGACCGGGTTTTATACCGTGCAGCAATCAGGAAAGTGCTTGAGAACCAGCCCAACCTGGATATTTTTCAGCAGGCCGTTGATGATCTGATTATTGAAAACGACTGCGTCAAGGGTGTTATAACCCAGATGGGCCTGAAGTTTCATGCGCAAAGTGTGGTACTGACCGTTGGCACCTTCCTGGGAGGGCGCATTCATATCGGCCTTGAGAATTATGAGGGCGGTCGCGCCGGGGATCCTCCTGCCAATGCTTTATCCAGAACACTAAGGGAATTGCCTTTCAATGTTGAAAGACTGAAAACCGGTACACCACCACGCATAGATATTCGCACCATCGACTTTACTGATTTACAGGCTCAGCCGGGTGATGATCCGGTGCCGGTATTCTCCTATATGGGTAGCGCGGCAGATCATCCTCAGCAGATCAGTTGCTATATCACGCGTACCAATGAAAAAACGCATGAGATTATCCAGCAGGGACTGTCCCGCTCACCAATGTATACTGGTGTGATTGAAGGTGTCGGGCCGCGTTATTGCCCTTCGATTGAAGACAAGATCGTGCGCTTTGCTGATCGTGACAGTCACCAGATTTTCATTGAACCCGAAGGTCTGACTTCCAATGAGGTCTACCCCAATGGCATTTCCACTTCCCTGCCATTCGATGTGCAATGGGACCTGGTGCGATCCATGAAAGGATTTGAAAATGCACGCATAACCCGCCCGGGTTATGCCATTGAATATGATTTTTTTGATCCACGTGATTTACGTTATTCACTGGAAACAAGGTTTATTGACAATCTGTTTTTTGCTGGACAGATCAACGGTACTACCGGCTACGAAGAAGCTGCGGCGCAAGGCCTGCTGGCAGGCACCAATGCGGTACTGAAAATACGTGAACAGGACAGCTGGTGTCCATCCAGGGATGAAGCTTATCTCGGCGTGATGGTCGATGATCTGATCACCCAGGGAACCATGGAGCCCTATCGCATGTTTACCAGTCGTGCTGAATATCGTCTGTTATTGCGTGAGGACAACGCGGATTTACGTCTTACCGAGAAGGGCCGGCAACTGGGCCTTGTGGATGATGACCGCTGGGAATTTTTTGCCAACAAACGCCAGTCAATTGAACAGGAACAGCAGCGTCTGGCCTCTCTTTGGATCAAGACGGCTGATTATCCACAGGAATTGTTAAATGCCTTAAGTGGCGAAAAATTCCAGCGGGATGCCAGGGCTGCCGATGTATTGGCCAGACCAAATGTCAGTTATAAAGACCTGATCAAACTTGAAGGTATTGGCCCCGGATTGCAAAATTCTGCCGAAGCCGAGCAGGTAGAAATCCAGGCCAAGTATTCTGGTTATATCGCCCGTCAGAAAGATGAAATTGTCCGTCAGAAACAGAATGAGGCCGTCAAACTGCCTGATCATTTTGATTTTGAAAATGTCAAAGGCCTATCCAACGAAGTACGCGAAAAATTGTTGAAATCCAGACCGGATACCATCGGCCAGGCCGCGCGTATACCGGGTGTGACACCGGCAGCTGTTTCCCTGTTGCTGATCCACCTCAAAAAGAAATCAGCCTGATCTGGTCCGCATGCTGTGACCGCCCGGGAAAAATTGCATGAAGGAATCAACGAGCTCGGACTTGCTGTCAACGAACAGCAGGAAAATGCGTTATTTCAGTATCTGCAACTGCTGGAAAAGTGGAATAAAAGATTTAACCTGACAGCAGTGCGTGATCTCAACGAAATGGTCAGCCTGCATCTGCTTGATAGTCTCTCGATAGTACCCTTTATTAAAGCCGGAAGATTACTCGATGTTGGCACCGGTGCCGGACTTCCCGGTATTCCCCTGGCAATCTGTTTCCCTGATACTCAGTTCACTCTATTGGACAGTAATGGCAAAAAAATCCGATTCTGTCGTCAGGCAATCATGGAGCTTGGGCTTAAAAACATACAGGCGGTACAGGCACGGATAGAGTCTTATGACGGTGAAGAATTTGATCAGATCACTACTCGCGCCTTTACCGGACTGGATAATATGGTCGGCTGGTTGCAGCACTTGATTTCAAATAAAACGCAACTGTTGGCTATGAAAGGTACACTACCGGAGGAAGAGATCAGGCAGCTAATTAATTCGGGTTTTCTTGTTGAGACTTTTAAATTACAGGTTCCATTCATAACTGCTGAGCGGCATCTGGTAAAAATCATGGAAAACTGAAGCATTAGCAGGTTTCACTATTTCCAATCAGTCGCTATTATTAACAGTCCCGGCCAGAAAATAACAATTTAATCTTCAGGATCAATCGTAAATGGGACGCACAATCGCAATCACAAATCAGAAAGGCGGTGTTGGCAAGACCACCACCACGGTCAATCTGGCTGCGTCTCTGGCGCATTATAAATTCAAGGTATTGCTGGTCGATCTTGATCCGCAGGGAAATGCCACCATGGGCAGTGGTGTAGATAAACATGAACTTGAATTATCTGCTTGTGAAGCCATCATGGGTGAGTGTCCGCTAGAAGCTGCGGTGATGCGATCTGAAGAAGCCGGTTATGATGTACTGCCTTCCAACAGTGATCTGACGGTGGCTGAAGTTGGGCTGATGTCGGCTACTTTAAAAGAAAAACGTCTGCGCATGGCTCTCGAAAATGTGAAGGATCGCTACGACTATATTTTGATCGACTGTCCTCCTTCACTTAACATGCTCACATTGAATGCCCTGGTAGCTTCAGATGGAGTTCTGATTCCAATTCAGACAGAATATTATGCGCTTGAAGGTTTATCAGCCTTGTTAAGAACGGTTGAACAGGTTCAGGAACATATGAATGCGGGTCTGGGTATCGAGGGTATACTGCGTACCATGCATGATCTGCGAAATAATCTGGCCAACCAGGTATCAACGCAGCTTATTAATCATTTTGGCGAGCAGGTATTCAAAACCATTATTCCCAGAAATGTACGTGTCGCGGAGGCCCCCAGTCACGGTATGCCCATACTGCACTACGATAACACATCACGTGGTGCAATTGCCTATCTGGCACTGGCCAGCGAACTGATGAGAAAAAACAGAAAACCAGAGGCTAAAACAGCCTGATAACGGAACACAATATGGCAGCAAAAAAAAGAGGTCTTGGCAGAGGGCTTGACGCCCTGTTGGGAGGATCGGCAAAGGAAGTTCGCCCCATTGAAGAGACCAGCCAAACAGCAGAGGATACTCCTGCCGGTCAATCTCTCAGGACTTTACCTATTGACCTGATCCAGCGCGGAAAATATCAGCCACGGCGTAATTTTGACCAGGATAAATTACAGGAACTGGCAGACTCCATTGCTGCCCAGGGCGTTATTCAGCCTATCGTGGTAAGACCTGTCGAAGACGGTCGTTATGAAATTATTGCTGGTGAACGCCGCTGGCGTGCCAGCCAGCTTGCTTCCTTGCAGGAAATTCCAGTGGTTATCCACGAGGTGGATGACCAGGCCGCGATGGCGATGGCGCTCATCGAAAATATTCAGCGAGATGATCTTAATCCGCTGGAGGAAGCCAATGCGCTGCACCGCCTGCTTAATGAGTTTGGTTTAACCCATCAACAGATCGCCAAGGCTGTGGGTAAATCAAGGACTTCGGTCACCAATTTTCTACGCTTGCTGGAACTGGCTGAGCCAGTGAAAAAAATGCTCGAGTTACACCAGTTGGATATGGGTCATGCCAAGGCAATTCTTGGGTTAAATGAAGCCGATCAGCAAAAAGCGGCTAAACAGGTGTTTGACCAGGGATTATCGGTTCGTGAGACAGAGAAACTGGTACGCAGAATGCAGGGAATATCCGAAACCAGGCAGAAGCCGGAATCCCAAAAGGTAACTAAAACCAAAATGAATCCGGATGTCCTGCGTCTGCAGAACAGCTTGTCAGATAAACTGGGTGCAAAGGTTGAAATAAAACAGTCAGCCAGTGGCAAGGGACAGCTGGTGATCGGTTATAATAGCCTTGATGAGCTTGACGGCATCATAGACCATATTCAGTAATATTTACTGAAAACATAATTTGTATTAAATAATTTCATGTCGCCTGGGTTTGCCAGTGGAAATGGCTGTTGGCAAGCTGTGAAATTGTCGTTAACTTACTGAAAGTAAAATAAAAACCTATGTTTTAGAGGGTAATAGCCTGCCGCTTGAAAAGTGTCGACAATACAAGAGTCAAAGTATTTTTTTATTGGACGTTAGATTGACCTTATAGCGGAGCCCTAATATACTGCGCGAGATTTTTCGCTGCTGCAGGTTCAGGCATGCAGGTTCAGAAAACAGGAGAAGCCAGAAAATTGCTGGTTTTGCAGTTCGGGTTTCTTGTACTGATACCTTTATTATTACTGCCGCTGGGTACGACGGTAAGTCTTTCGGGGCTACTTGGGGGAGCCATCGCTTTTGTATCCAGCCTGCTGATGTTTGCTGTAATTTTTCGGCGTTATCGCGCTCAGCAACCGGAGAAAATAGTAGCGAGTTTTTACAGCGCAGAAATGGTCAAATTGATATTTGGCATAGCAGCGTTTGCGCTGGTGGTGTTAAATGTACAGCCCCTGAGCTTTGTAACATTAATATTGGTTTATTTTTTTATGCAGGTCATACCTGCCTTACTGATAAATAACAGGTGATTGAGACAACACAATGGCCGGCGATACCCTGACATCATCCGCATATATCAAGCATCACCTTACCAACCTTACCTATGGTAAACTTCCTGATGGTACGTGGGGCTTTGCCCACACGGCAGAACAGGCAAAAGAAATGGGGTTCTGGGCTATTCATGTCGACACCATGTTCTGGTCAATCGGCCTGGGTATTCTATTTCTGTTTCTCTTTATGAAAGCAGCAAAAACGGCGACGGCAGGAATACCTGCAGGATTGCAGAATTTTGCCGAATGGATTGTCGAGTTCATAGATTCCAGTGTACGTGGTTCTTTTACCGCTAAAAATGATCTGGTTGCTCCCCTGGCTTTGACCATCTTCATCTGGATTTTCCTGATGAATGCAATGGATCTGGTTCCTGTAGACCTGATTCCCTGGTTGACAGCCAAGGGCGCTGAAATGTTCTTTGGTGCTGATCCACACCATGTTTACATGAAAGTCGTACCAACTACCGATCCTAATGCCACGTTCGGTATGGCTATTGGCGTATTTTTACTGGTACTTTATTACAGCATCAAGATGAAAGGCATAGGCGGTTTTGTCGGTGAACTGACCCTGCAGCCCTTTTCTTCAAAAAACCCTGTAGTAAAAACTATATTTATTCCAATTAACTTCCTGCTGGAGTTTGTCAGCCTGATCGCCAAGCCAATTTCACTGGCACTGCGTCTGTTCGGCAACATGTATGCAGGTGAGATGATCTTTATCCTGATAGCTATTATGTATAGCGCCGGCGTTGTGCTTGGCTTGTTTGGTGGTGTTCTGCAACTGGGTTGGGCAATATTCCATATCCTGATTATCACCCTGCAGGCATTTATCTTCATGACGCTGACGATCGTGTATCTGGATATGGCGCATCACGAACACTGATTTTTTATTAACTTTTACACATCTGATAATAACGGGAGACCATAATGGAACAAGCACTGCTGTATATAGCTGGCGCGATTATGATGGGCTTGGGAGCCCTGGGTGCTGCAGTAGGTATCGGCGTACTGGGCGGCCGCTTTCTGGAAGGCGCAGCTCGTCAGCCAGAACTCATTCCAATGCTGAGAACTCAGTTCTTCATCGTCATGGGCCTGGTCGACGCGGTACCAATGATTGCCGTTGGTCTGGCCATGTATGTACTGTTCGCAGTTGCTGGTTAAATACTGGTTTGCGCAACAAAGTTTTAAGACGCTTTAATACCGAGGTTTCGGGATGAACATCAATCTGACATTAATTGGTCAGCTAGTGACTTTCGTGGTGTTTGTATGGTTCACCATGAAATACGTCTGGACCCCAATCATGGGAGCACTGGAAGCACGCCGCAAGGAAATCGCCGATGGACTTGCAGCAGCTGAACGTGGCCAGCACGAACAGGAACTGGCCCAGGAAAGAGCGAAAGAAGCGTTACATGAAGCCAAGCAGCAGGCAGCCGAAATCGTCAATCAGGCGCACAAACGTGCAAATGAAATTGTTGATGAGGCCAAAACTGATGCCAAGGCTGAAGGTGACCGCATTCTGACGGCAGCACAGGCCGAGATAGAGCAGGAACTCAACCGCTCACGCGAAGCACTGCGTGAAAAGGTTGCTATCCTGGTGATCTCCGGTGCAGAAAAAATCCTGCAGAAAGAGATCAACGCCGACGCTCACAAAGACGTTGTTGAAAACGTTGCTGGACAGATCTGATTATGGCAACAGAACTCAGCTCAATTGCCAGACCCTATGCAGAGGCTGTTTTTGCACTCGCCAGTGAAACAGGCAAACTGGATCTGTGGTCAGAAATGCTGGGCCTGATGTCGACAGTTGTCGCCGATGAAGCCATGTCTTCCATCATCGGCAATCCATCGGTCGACGCAAAAAAACTGACAGACATTCTGCTTGATATCGGTGGAGGTCGTATTAACGATCAATGCCAGAACATGCTGAAATTGCTGGTCAGAAACAAGCGAGTGCCGGTGTTGCCGGAAATTGCTGCCCAGTTTGAAGCGTTAAAAAATCAAAGCGAAGGTGCTATCGACGTCGTCATTACTTCCGCCTTTGAAATGAAACCTGCACAGGAAAAGGTTATTGCCGATGCCCTCAAGAAAAAATTTAACAGGGAAATTAACATCAGCAACCAAACCGATGAAAACCTGATCGGTGGTGTTCGAATCAAGGCCGGTGATACAGTCATCGATGGTTCCATTAAGGGTCAGCTGGCTAAGCTGGCTAATGAATTAGGTATCTAAACGAGAAGCCGACATGCAACTCAATCCATCTGAAATCAGTGAACTGATCAAGAAAAAAATCGAAAGTTTCGATGTAGAAACAGAATCACACACCGAAGGTACGGTCGTCAGTGTAAATGACGGTATTGCCCGAATCCATGGTCTGTCTGACGCCATGTCATACGAAATGCTGGAATTTCCCGGTAGTGTTTTCGGCCTGGCCCTGAACCTCGAAAGAGATTCTGTGGGTGCCGTTATTCTTGGCGACTACAAGAATATATCAGAGGGCGACCCGGTTAAATGTACCGGTAAAGTACTGCAGGTTCCAACCGGCGAAGGTTTGCTGGGACGTGTTGTTGACGCGCTGGGTAATCCGCTGGATGGCAAGGGTCCAATCGAAAATCCGACCATGTCACCTATTGAGAAAGTAGCTCCAGGTGTTATTGAACGTAAATCGGTTGATCAGCCTGTTCAGACCGGCCTGAAAGCGATTGATGCCATGGTTCCTGTAGGTCGTGGTCAGCGTGAGCTGATTATTGGTGACCGCCAGACCGGCAAGTCAGCCATCGGAATCGATGCCATCATCAACCAGAAAGACACAGGTATCAAATGTGTATACGTGGTTGTCGGCCAGAAAAACTCGACCATTGCTCAGATCGTTCGCAAGCTCGAAGAGCACGATGCACTGGATCACACCATTATCGTTGCAGCCCCCGCGGCCGATTCTGCAGCCATGCAGTTCATAGCGCCTTACTCCGGTTGCACCATGGGTGAATACTTCCGCGACCGTGGTGAAGATGCACTGATCATCTACGATGACCTGACCAAGCAGGCCTGGGCTTATCGCCAGGTATCGCTGTTGCTGCGTCGTCCACCAGGCCGTGAGGCTTACCCTGGAGATGTCTTCTTCCTGCACTCTCGTCTGCTGGAACGTGCAGCCCGGGTTAACGAAGACTATGTCGAGAAATTCACCAATGGCGAAGTGAAAGGTAAAACCGGTTCACTGACTGCCTTCCCGGTGATTGAAACACAGGCAGGTGACGTATCGGCATTCGTACCTACCAACGTTATCTCGATTACCGACGGTCAGATCTTCCTCGAATCAGACCTGTTCAACGCAAACATCCGCCCTGCGATCAACGCCGGTCTGTCGGTATCACGTGTTGGTGGTGCGGCACAGACCAAGATCATTAAAAAGCTCGGTGGCGGTGTTCGTCTGGCACTTGCCCAGTATCGCGAACTGGCTGCGTTTTCGCAGTTTGCCTCCGATCTGGACGAAGCCACACGTAAACAGCTGGAGCGTGGTGAGCGTGTGACCGAGTTGATGAAACAGGGTCAGTTCTCTCCAATGAGTGTGGCGCAAATGGCTGTTTCACTGTTCGCTGCCAATGAAGGTTATCTGGACGATGTTGCAGTTACCAAGATTGTTGATTTTGAAGCAGCATTACAAGGGTACATGAAATCGGCCAAGTCGGATTTAATTGACAAGATCAACACGGAAACTGACTACAACGATGAGGTAGCGGATGCATTGCACGCTGCGATTAAAGAATTCAAGGCTAACAATACCTGGTAAGGGCTGACTCATGGCTGTCGGAAAAGAAATTCGCACACAGATCAGCAGCGTTAAAAATACGCAGAAGATCACCAGCGCCATGGAGATGGTGGCTGCATCCAAGATGCGCAAGGCGAAAGACCGCATGTCTGCGTCGCGTCCTTATGCTGAAAAGATGAAATCCGTGATTTCCCATCTCTCGCATTCTCATCCGGAATACAAGCACCCTTTCATGCTTGACCGCAAAGTGGAGAAAGTCGGCTTTATCATTGTTTCTTCCGATCGTGGTTTGTGTGGCGGTCTTAACAGTAACCTGTTCCGTAAACTGGCGAAAGAAATCGGTGTGCTTGCTGAAGATGGCATCAAGTCTGAGTTTTGTACTATCGGATCAAAAGCACTGGCGTTCTTCCGTCGCATGGGTGGCCAGGTGCATGCCCAGATTACCCATATGGGTGATACGCCACATATAGAAGAGCTGATAGGCCCGGTTAAAGTCATGCTGGACAAGTTCACTAACGGTGAGCTGGACAGAATTTATATCGCCTATAACAATTTTGTTAACACCATGACCCAGGCACCTGTCATCGAACAGCTGATTCCTCTTGTTGCCGAGGAGCAGAAAGAAGAGCTCAGCCATCACTGGGATTATATCTACGAGCCAGATTCAAAAGATGTGCTTGATGGGCTTTTAACGCGTTATGTGGAGTCTTTGACTTATCAGGCGGTAGTTGAAAATGCCGCGTGTGAACAGTCCGCACGTATGGTGGCAATGAAAGCCGCAACGGACAATGCCGGCAACCTGATCAATGATCTGCAGCTGATTTATAACAAGGCACGACAGGCGGCGATTACTCAGGAAATTTCTGAAATTGTTGGTGGTGCAGCAGCACTGTAAAGAATATTAATTTTCATTCTTGATTACAGAGTGAAATCTAGAAAATTTGTAATGTAAGGGGAACCGGAAATGAGTTCGGGTAAAGTGGTAGAAATCATCGGTGCGGTGGTAGACGTAGAGTTCGACCGCAGCAATATGCCAAAGATTTATGAAG
>Ga0180433_10000451_pt1 | contig 70346 bp, 53 predicted proteins | sample SS_ome_8_FD_132980 | JGI IMG/M metagenome (GOLD analysis project Ga0180433, IMG submission 132980) | Hypersaline lake sediment archaeal communities from the Salton Sea, California, USA - SS_1_D_1 metaG | ecosystem: Environmental > Aquatic > Non-marine Saline and Alkaline > Hypersaline >...
CATTGCACGTTTCGAATCGGAAAGGCAGGCTTTGACCCTGCTGGATCATCCGAATATCGCACATCTTTATGATGCCGGAACGACAGAGGCCGGACGGCCGTATTTTGTGATGGAATATGTCAAGGGCTTATCCATAACCGAGCATTGCGACCACCATAAGCTTACTATCGAGCAGAGGCTACAATTATTCCAACAGGTATGTCAGGCCGTCCAGCACGCTCATCAAAAGGGAATTATCCATCGCGATATTAAGCCGTCGAATATCCTGGTCTCAATGCAGGATGACAAATCGGTGCCTAAAATAATCGACTTCGGAGTCGCCAAGGCCATAGCTCAGCCGCTCACCGAACGAACCCTGGCGACGGAGGACAGCCAGTTGCTTGGTACGCCGGAGTACATGAGTCCCGAGCAGGCCGATATGGCTACAGAAGATATCGACACCCGCTCAGACGTCTATTCATTAGGTGTGCTTTTGTATGTTTTGTTGACGGGCGTCTTGCCGTTCGATTCCGATACATTTCGCACAGGCGGCATCGAAAACATCCGGCAGATTATCCGCGAAACCGACCCTAAGACACCGAGCACACGTCTGGTGAAATTAGGTGAGAAGGCAAGGAAAGTTGCCGAGAATCGCCGGACCGAAATCGGAACATTGGCAAAATATCTCCGCAAGGAGCTCGAATGGATACCACTTAAAGCGATGCGTAAGGATCGCGCCGAACGTTACCGTTCGGCCTCCGGGCTGACCGACGACATTGAGAATTACCTTAAAGGCGAGCCATTAATAGCCGGACCGCCGACAAGTTTCTATCGATTCAAGAAGTTTGTGCGGCGAAATCGCATGCTTGTAGGTGGTATTGCAACGGTGATGGCAGTGCTTGTCACAGGAATTGTGGTTTCCACAGTTTTCGCCATCGGTCAGGCTCGCGCCCGCGCTGAGGCGCAGTCTGTGGCTGATTTTCTCCGTCACGACCTTTTGGAGTCGGTCAGTCCAACCAAAGCCAAGGAAAGGGAAGTCACAGTCCGCTCGTTTCTGGATACTGCATCGGTGAACCTTAAAGCTAAGTTCGAGAAAGAACCCCTTGTCGAAGCCTCCATTCGCGACACACTGGGGAACGTGTACCGAAACCTTGGGGAATATAGATCCGCCGAACTACATCTAGAGCATGCGCGCCGAATCTATCAGGAACATTTTGGCGTGGAAGATCGAAGGACACTGAAATCCATGCAAGGTCTTTTCTGGGTTTACTTTGAACAGGGACGCTATATCGAAGCAGAAGAAACTGCGGTCAATACATTTGAAGTCAGTCGCCGTGTATTCGGTGAGGAAGATGTGGACACGCTGGATTCTATGAACAATGTTGCCTTCGCTTATCTGCAAATGGGCCGTTACGAAGAGTCAGAGTTGCTATATGAAGAGTTACTGGAAATATGCCATCGTGTGTTGGGTGAGGAGGAAAGACTAACGCTAAGTGTAATTGGCAATCTTCCCTGGGTATATCTGCTGCAGAGGCGCTATGACGAAGCAGAGAAACTATTTAACAAAGCGTTAGAGCTTCAGCGACGCGTGTGGGGTGAGAATCACCCGTATACTCTGGTACGCATGAGTAACCTCGCCGGAGTATACCACGGCCAAGGCCGAGGCAACGAATCGGAGCGTCAATATCTAAAAACACTGGAGATGCAGCGTCGAGTGATCGGTGAAGAACACGTGTATACGCTGTGGTCTATGAACGGGCTTGCCCAGCTATATACCGACGAGGGCCGGTATGAGGAAGCTGAGCATTATTTTCTAAGGACATTGAATATATGTCGTAGGGTCTTGGGTGCAGAACACCCCAACACACTCAACAACCTCAATGGCTTATCTGTGCTGTATATGAAGCAAGATGATTTCGAAAAAGCAGAACCGCTCTTACTCAAAGCCGTTGAAGGCCGCCGCCTGAAGCTCGGTGACACGCATTTACATACAATAGAATCTATTAACAACCTAATTGACCTCTACGAATCCTGGAACAAACCAGAAAAAGCAGAAAAGTGGCGAGCAAATATTTCGCAGACTACCCCACAGCACTCGCGATGACGACGGCAAACAAGCATCGAGATATAAAAGCAATAATATGCAATTGTAAGAGCATAGCTGCTTTGGTAGAATAACGGCACGAATTCTTGATTGAGTCTTAAAGCTATTTGGGTGATATGAAGAAACGGATAATCCAGGATGAGCCGCTCATTTACCAGGCGGGGAAAAATTCACTTTAAAGGAGAACTCAAAATGACTGCACTCCACAGGATGCCTTACGGCAGAATACGAACAAGCTGGACTCTCACGGCAATTGTTCTGGTATTGGCACTGGTGATAAATCCTGCTCCGGCGGCGGAATCACAGCAACAAAAAGCCGGACAAATCCTGAACGATACCGGCGTCAAAGGCGGCCTGATCGTCCACATCAATTGCGGCGACGGAAAGCTCACAGCGGCGCTGCGCGCCAATGACAGCTACCTCGTCCACGGCCTGGACAGAAATGCAAGTAACGTCCAAAAAGCCCGCGAGCATATCCGCTCGCTGAACCTCTACGGCAGGATATCTGCTGACCGCTGGAGCGGCAATCGCCTGCCGTACATCGACAACATGGTCAATCTAATTGTGGCCGAGAACATCGTCGACCTTCCTATAAATGAGATAATACGAGTTCTGGTTCCAGACGGCGTAGCCTACATCAAGGATAGTGGCAAGTGGACTAAACGACTCAAGAGCAGACCGAAAAACATAGACGAGTGGACTCATTATCTGCATGATGCCAGCAACAATGCCGTGGCTCACGACACCGCCATCGGCCCCTTGAGACATCTTCAATGGGACGGCGGCCCTATGTACTCACGGCACCACGAGTATACCTCAAGTGTGGCTGCGGTCGTTTCCACGAAAGGAAGGCTGTTTTCCATTATGGATATGGGAAGTCGTGCTTCGATACATATGCCGCCCAAGTGGCGACTGACCGCACGTGATGCATTCAACGGCATCATCCTTTGGGAGAGACCTATCGAATCGTGGTTCAATCACCTCTGGCCTTTGAAAGACGGTCCCGCCCAGCCGCCCAGACGTCTGGTGGCCGTCGGTGACTCGGTTTATGTCACGCTTGGTCTGGAAGCGCCGGTAAGCAGGCTTCACGCCGCCACTGGAAAAATTCTGAACACATACGAAGGCACCCGTTTCACAGAAGAAATACTCTGCTCCGACGGCACGCTGTTTCTGCTGAAAAACGATGAGTCCATGAATCCGAAAGATTACTATCCAAAGCTAATGATATGCTGGGACGAGAAAAATCGGACGATGAAAAAATCGGAGGGCTATCTCTTAAAGCCCGACGAGCGTGATATTATAGCCCTCGACGTAGAGACCGGAAAAATACTGTGGAAGGTCGAATCTCCGGTGGAGCCGCTGACTCTGGCGGCTGACGAGAGGAACGTCTATTTCCACAACTGGAACTGCATTGTATGCCTGGAGAAGAAAAACGGCCAGATAAAATGGCAGTCGGAACCTGTCGACCAGAGGGACAGCATGGGTTACGTTTACGGCCCGACGCTCGTAATATATGATGATGTGGTCCTGTTTGCCGACGGCAGATTGAAGCGGAAAATACGGGCTTTGTCCGCCAGAGACGGCACATTGCTTTGGGAAGCCCCGCACTATCCGGCCGGTCACGCAGGCTCTCCCGAGGATCTTATGGTAATAGATGGCCTCGTTTGGTGCGGAAAGATCGCCGGCGGAAGGCATTCGGGAGTCTTTACAGGACGAGACCCCAAAACCGGACAAGTGAAACGCCAATTCACACCAAACGTCGATACTTACTGGTTCCACCATCGCTGCTACCGCGCCAAAGCAACAGACGAATATTTCCTCGCTTCCCGCACCGGCATAGAATTCGTTGATATCCGAAGGGAAAGCTGGGAAACCCACCACTGGGTTCGAGGAGCCTGCAACTACGGCGTCATTCCCTGTAATGGGCTGATATACGCCCCGCCGCATCCATGCGCGTGTTATCTGGATTCCAAGCTTAGCGGTTTCTGTGCGCTGGCTCCGTCTTCACAGAGAACGTTGAGCGACGCCGCATCATCCAAAGACCGTCTGCTCAAAGGACCGGCATTCGGAGAGAACCTAAAACCGGTGAGCACAGAAACGGGCCAATGGCCCACATACCGTCACGATATGGCTCGTACCGGTGCGACGAAAACCGAAGTGAATCTCCCGCTGTCTGAAAAATGGCGAGGGGATCTTGGCCGGGAATTAACCAGCCCCGTGATTGCCGGCGGCAGGATTTATGTCGCATCAAAGGATACTCATACACTCCACGCCTTAGACACCGAGTACGGACGGAAGCTATGGACGTTTACGGCCGGCGGAGAAGTGGATTCGCCGCCAACCGTATATCGCGGGCTCGTGATATTCGGCTCTGCTGACGGACGGGTATACTGCCTCAGGGCCTCGGATGGGGCTCTGGTGTGGCGGTTCAGGGCCGGGCCGTGTGATATGAGGCTTGTATCCTATGGCCGTTTGGAATCGGTCTGGCCAATTCACGGCAGCGTCCTGATCAACAGGAACATCGTTTACTTTGTGGCGGGTCGTTCTACTTTCCTCGATGGAGGCATGAGATTCTATTGCCTGGATCCCGCTACGGGACGTATGCTTTCCGAAAATGTTCTTAACGATCAACACAATCCGCAGAAAGATGTAAAAGTGCTGAACATGCCCACGGCTTTGCCGGATATCCTGTCTACTGATGGTGAGTTAATCTATATGCGCGCTCAGGCGTTCGATCTGGAAGGCAAGAGGGTGCAAACTCTGGACCCGACCCTGGAGCCGTTCGAGAGGGCGACCCGGCAGTTGGGCCGGGGAGTCCATTTATTCAGTCCTACTGGATTTCTCGATGACAATGCCTGGCACCGGTCTTATTGGTTATACGGAAGGGCCTTTTCATCGGGCTGCAACTGGTGGTATCGAGCCGGACGATATGCACCGGCGGGCAGGATTCTGGCTTTAGACAACGACAGGGTTTATGGTTTCGGACGAGAATCGGGACTTTTCGTCTGGTCACACGTGCTGGAGAACCATTTGTTTTGCTCGGCAAGGCAATCCGATTCGGAAACTATCAGCAAGGTCAAGCAGTGGAGCAAAAAGTCGGGACGCGATGCCGTCTTTAACCGCCAATTCACCCGGCAGGCAAGCGTCAAAGAACGTCTCGCTCCAAAGCTGCACTGGTCCGTTTCGCATCCGCCCCTGCACGCACGGGCAATGGTCCTTGCCGGTGAGATTCTTTTTGTTGCCGGACCGCCGGATGTATTAAATGAGGATGAAGCCTTCAAACGGCCGGGCGATTCACAGGTACAGGGCAAAATAATGGAGCAGGACGCGGCCTACGAGGGTAAACGCGGAGCTTTGCTCATGGGCGTCTCGACGGCGGACGGTAAGCCAACCTTCCAACTTGATTTGACTGCTCAGCCGGCCTGGGACGGCATGGTCGCGGCTGAGGGACGACTATACCTTGCTATGAAAGATGGAAAACTGCTTTGTTTTGACAAACAATAGCGAATCGGGTATCGTATTGAAGCAAGAAGTACCGACAATTGAAAACCTGATTAGGCAATATACAAATGAAACAATACCGACGTTTTGCATTTTTCATTTTGTTTTCTGCATTTTTGGCCCGGCCGGTATTTGGATGCGCGGTTCCGGTTTTTCGGTATGCCCTGGAGCGTTGGGCGCCCGATGCTTATGAGGCTGTCCTGATCCATCGCGGCCCCCTGGCCGATGATGATCCCGCCTCTTCGCTGTTAAAAGGCGAAGAAGCGGAGTTCCTGAATCTTCGAATCTCGACTATCGATTTGGAGACATCGGCGGAAAACGAGGTGACAAGTCTTTTGGGCAGGGCCGTCCCCGAAACTCTACCGGCCCTGGCGATCTGGTACCCCTATCAAAAAGGCCGGGCGGCGCCGTTTTGGACAGGTGAATTTACGCCAGCAACGGTCAAGGCTCTGATTCAATCGCCGAAGCGGCTGCAGTTGGCCCAGCGTCTGACGGACGGCCAAACGGCCGTTTGGGTAGTTGTCGAATCAGGCAACGCGGCCAGAGACAAGGCGGCCACGCGGCTTCTGGACGAGCAACTGGCTACGGCAACGAAAGAACTTCAGGAAATGACGCCGCAGCTTGCCGAGGAGCTGGATATGCCCGGGCTGTCGTACGAATTCTCGACACTCACAATCTCACGCTCCGATCCAAAGGAGCGGATGCTGTTGGAGATGCTGTTGAAAAGCGAGCCGGACCTGGGCGACTATGCGGATGAGCCGATTGTATTTCCGGTATTCGGACGAGGCCGGACGCTTTATGCTCTGGCTTCCGCGGGGATCAACGCCGATACGATTCGCGAGACTGTCGCATTTTTGACGGGCCCGTGCGGCTGCGAGATCAAAATGATGAATCCCGGCGTCGATTTGCTGATGTCGGTAAACTGGGACGCTGCCGTGATGCAGTTCTACCAGGAGTTCTACGAGGTCGTGGGCCCCGGGACAGCCGAAGAGCAGCTGCCGGAGCTGACCAGCGTGTTCCCGGAAGAGCCGGCCGATACAGAGGCGGATGCACAGGGCCAAGTTGTTGCCGCGGCGATTAGCGAATCGCCCCAACCGCTCCCGACACCGGTCGAAACACCGGAGCGAAAGGTTCACAGCTTCGGCGTGATGGCAGCGACCGCCGTGTCTTTGGGGGCCATCCTGGTGGTTGCTGTTTTAGGGACCTTTGCTATGAGCCGTTTCAGAAAGGGACATCCATGATTGTCCGCAAGCCGGTCCAGCCGGAGGTATTAGAGTTGCAATAATAGCGAATGTGAAAGTAAAGGATGCTTTGAGCAAATAGTACTTCTTATGACAATTTCACGTTTGATAATCAGAGAAATTCTACATCGCAAGCTAAATTTTGCATTAGGATTACTATCTGTTGCGGTGGCTGTGGGATGTCTTGCTGGTTCGCTTACACTGGTGAGATTACATGATGCCCGGACGCAATCAATTCTCGTACAAAAAAGAATCGAGACTCAGGAAAAGATGCGGGTTCTGGAAGATGACGTCAGAAGAGCGATGCAAAAACTCGGATTCAACATTGTTATTCTTCCCAAAGACCAAAACCTCAGCGACTGGTATGCAGATGATTACGGAGATAAGTATATGCCGGAGAAGTACCTTTCCCGGCTTCAGGAGTCCGGGATTGTTACTATTGAACACCTTGTGCCAAGACTGCGTCAGAAGGTGAAGTGGCCCGGAACAAAATGGGCGGTTATCCTTGTAGGGACATCGGATAAAAAAGCTGTTAATCCTGTTCTGTATTCCCATGAGTTGAGCCTCGAGGCAGTTCCACGGGGAAAAATTGTGTTGGGCTACGAAGTTCAACAGGGACTTGGACTGAATGTTGGTGACAGAATTCGATTTATGGGTAATGAATTTGTTGTACACAGGTGCAATGGAGAGTTGGGCACAGAGGATGACATGACAGTATGGATAAATCTGCAGGAAGCGCAGGAACTACTTAATAAAAAGGGATTTATAAACGAGATTCTCGCTTTTGAATGTCGCAGCGCCTGGGCGGACCTGCCAAAAGTCAGGGCCGAAATTACACGGATACTACCAGGAACGCAGGTGATTGAAAAGGCATCAAATGTGCTTGCAAAAGTACATGCCTATACTAAAGTGGAGGATGAAGGAAAGGCTGCTATTGAAAGGGAGAGAGAACATATGGCTCAATTGAGAGTAGCCAGGACACGTTTTGCCAGGATTCTGGTTTCATTGGTAATGGTTATATGCCTCGTGTGGGTTGCATTGTTGGCAGTGGGGAATGTCCGAGGACGACGAGCGGAGATAGGTATATTGCGCACACTGGGTTTTCGCTCCCGACAGATACTTTACATTTTTTTGTCAAGGGCTATCGTAATCGGCCTTTTCGGCGGGATTCTGGGATTCCTGGCTGGAGGCTTTCTCGGCAGCAATTGGTCGGGGCCGGTCGGTGAAAGCAGGTATGAGTGGATGTTAAATTTCGAGCTGCTTGGGCTTGCGGTATGTGTGGCGATGGTAATCGCGGTGGCCGCCAGTTGGATTCCGGCAATGCTTGCTGCCAGACAGGACCCGGCCGTCGCTTTGCGGCAGGAGTAACCGACCTAATTGGAAATTGGTTATGCTTTTTGAAAGTATTCGATTGTGAAAATTTGGCACATACTGACAAGGGAAATACTGCACCGCTGGCTTAGTTTTACATTAGGGACTTTTGCTGTTATCGTTGCCGTTGGTTCGCTGACGGGTGCGGTGACGTTGCTGAGGTTGCATGACCTTCAAACTCAGAAGATATTGAACAAAAAAGAAGAAGAAACCGAGAAAAAGATGGCGGTCTTGAAAGATGAAATGCGAAAGGCAACATTGAAACTGAAATTTAACCTTTTGATTCTTCCAAAACAACAGAATATTCGAGATTTGCATATGAAAGGTTATCCTTCGGAATATATGCCGGAGGAATATGTTACGCGTTTGGCGAATTCGGGAATTATTGTCGTTCGTCATTTCCTGCCGAGCCTGCAGCAAAGAATAAAATGGCCGGAGAAAAATCGCACGATTACTCTGATCGGGGCGAGAGGTGAAGTACCGAACCTCCACAAAGATCCGAGAAAGCCTCTTGTTCAGCCGGTGCCCGAGGGTACTATTGTACTTGGATATGGATTGCACCACAGCCTCGGACTTCAGGTCGATGACAAGGTCAAGCTTCTTGGCAGGGAATTCACCGTACATAAATGCCACGATGAACGTGGCAGCAAAGACGATTATACAGCGTGGATTCATCTAAGCCAGGCACAGGAACTTCTCGGCAAAGAGGGACTTATCAATGCGATTTTGGCTCTCGAATGCCTTTGCCAGGGAGTGGAAGGCCTGCTGGAGAAGGTTCGAGGAGAGATAGAGCGGATTCTTCCAGGAACGCAGGTTATCGAGAGGGGAACCAAGGCTATTGCGAGAGCCGAGGCCAGATCAAAAGTGGGGCAGGAAGCAAAGGCATCAATTGAGAGAGAGAGGAGGCACAGAACTCAGATGCGCTCCGAACGTGAATTTTTTGCGGCTGTGCTGGTCCCCTTAGTCATGGTGGCTTGCGCTGTATGGATCGGGTTACTTGCATTTAACAATGTCCGTGACCGTAAGGCTGAAATTGGAATTCAAAGAGCGATAGGTTTTCGAGCAAGGCAAATTATGTTTTTGTTTCTTTCAAAGTTCTTTATAATGGGATTGCTTGGAGGTTTTTTGGGGATCTTTGCCGGTCTCGGTTTAGGCAGGTGGCTCGGGTTTGTGCTGGAGGATGATATGGAAGGAATTGCTACTGCCGGGGAACTGATCAATCCTGGTCTGTTTTTGCTGGCCCTGATTATAGCGCCGGTGCTAACTGTCATATCCGGCTGGCTTCCGACCATGGTCGCAATTCGACAGGACCCGGCCGATGTGTTGAGAGAAGAGTAAATCTATACAGAAGAAAATTCCATTCGAAAAGCGACAATGGTAAATCGAACTACCGCTTTTTGCTTTGGATTTCTAATTATGAGTTTTTTAGGTTAACAGAATGGTTGAGTTCAAAAATGTAACTAAGGTTTATGACGGCCCGGGAGGCAAGGTGGCGGCTCTCGATAGGATCTCGTTATCTGTCCAGCCGGGGGAATTCTTAGCAGTATGTGGTCCGAGCGGCTGTGGAAAGACTACGCTGCTGTTGACCGCGGGCGGTCTTCTGAGACCAAGTAACGGCCAAGTGAGCTTGGATGGTCATGACCCCTATGGGATAAGTCCCGAGATGCGAAGCAAAATGCGGGCCCGCATGATAGGATTCGTATTTCAGCAGTTCCACCTGATTCCCTACTTGACGGTATGGCAGAACATTTTAGCTCCGTCGCTGGCCTTGCCGGCCAAAGAGGCTGATCAAAGAGCGCAAGAACTCGTCAGTCGTTTCGGTTTGGATGAACGCGCCGGCCATGTGCCGGCCCAGATTAGCACAGGTCAGAGGCAGCGTACGGCCCTGGCGCGAGCTCTCTTGAATAAACCGAAAATTATATTAGCTGACGAACCTACCGGAAATCTGGACGAGAGTAATGCAAATACTGTGTTAGGCTATCTCAGTCAATATGTCGCCGAGGGCGGATGTGTGCTGCTTGTTACCCACGATGCCCGGACAGCCGCACACGCAACGCGCAGCTTACAGATGAGCCGGGGAAAGTTGGTTGAGTAAACCGGCACCCCCCGGCGAATATTTTGAAAGGGAGAAAAATGAGCACTATAAGGATGAGTCTGTTGATCATAGCGGCATGTCTTTTGCTCAGTCAACCCGATGTCTGCCCGGCAAGGCAGGGCAAGCAGATTCTTGAGAAAATCGGTGTCACTCGCGGAATCTGTGTTGTGCTCGGCGACAAGAAGTGCGACGTTGCTCTACAACTCGCAAGGGACAGTGAGTTGTTAATATATGTGCAGTTGAGGCACGGAGAAGACGTCGAAAAGGCGCGTAAAATAGTCGATGAAGCTGGTTTCTATGGGACACGTATCTTCATGGAAAAAGGGCCGTTGACCAGGATGCAATTGGCCGACAATCTCGCCGATGCCGTTGTCGTTCTGTTTAAAATTCCCAAAGAAGTTAAGGCTGAGGTGCTCCGGATTCTGCATCCGCAAGGAAAGGCCTTATTAGGTCCCGACAAAGTTCTCACAAAGCCGTTTCGCAAAGGCGTTGATGACTGGAGTCACCCATATCACGGCCCGGACAACAATCCGCAATCTCAGGACAAAGTTATCCTTGCGCCTTATCTGACACACTTTTTAGCTGAGCCGCGATACGCAGCGGTGCCTCAGGTCGCAGTAGCCTCAGCAGGCCGAGTGTTTAAGGCCTTCGGACACGTGGCCTTCAAGAAGCGCGAAGAGCCCTTCCTCAATAAGCTCGTGGCTTTCAATGGATACAATGGCACACTGCTTTGGCAGCGAGACCTGAATGAGGGTGTTATGATTCACCGCAACACGATGATAGCAACGCCTGAAACTTTGTATATCGGCGACGACAAATCCTGTAAGTTAATCGACACCGTGACCGGCCGATTGATTGACCAGATAATCCCGTCCACAGAGCTGGCCGGCGGGACATTCTGGAAGTGGATGGGTCTCGAAAATGGCGTGCTCTATGCGCTGATGGGCGAGCAGGAGCAAAGAGACCCGACGAAGCGATGGCGGCGGCAAGCTCATGGCTGGCCCTGGAATCCGATATCGAAGGGCTTTAACCAGCCTGACAAGATCAAAGATAGTCAAGCGGCTTACCAGGCACATCCCTGGGGTTTCGGTCGAAACGTGCTTGCCATTGACCCGAAGACCAAAGAGGTCCTGTGGAGCTATCGAGAAGATAAGCCTATTGACGGCCGGGCTATGTGTATGAAAAACGGGCGTATCTATATCTTTCGATTTGGTGGATATCTGGCTTGCCTGAACGCTAAAACCGGCGGGGTTCTCTGGCGAAAGACTCCCGATAACGCTCCCAAACTTTTCGCGGCACTTGGTCCGTATTCGAACCGGCAGGACTGGCGTACAAATTGGCGAACAACATGTTATCTGAAGTGCTCCGACAAAGCATTATATTTTGCCGGCCCCCAGGTGGATAAACTTCTCGCCGTCTCAACCAAAGACGGCAGCGTCCTTTGGGAAAATCCTTACAATAATTTCCAGTTGGTTTTGCAGGATGACGGTCTCTATGGCCTTAGCGGCCAAAACGATATGGGCAGCTTAAGTATGAAGTTTGATCCCTTAACGGGCAAGGTGTTGGCTAAGCTCAAGACAGGACGTCGTGCGTGTACCCGGCCCACAGGAACCCTTGATGCGATTTTTTACCGAGCAAGCGGTGGTTCCACAAGGCTCGATTTGGCCAGCAGTAACCCTGAGCTTGTTTCACCGATGCGTCCGCCATGCCATGACGGCGTAACGATAGCCAACGGCCTGTTGTACTGGTGGCCGTCGGTATGTGACTGTCAGCTTTCGATCTATGGAATCACCTCTTTAGGGCCGGCGGGAGATTTCAACTTTTACGCCCGTGCCACTGAAGCCAAATGCTTTGAAAAGGTGGCCGACGAGCCGACAAAGGTTGCAAGTTTACATGTATCAGAAGCGGACTGGCCAACCTTCAGGGCAGACAACACCGGCAGCGCAACCACAAAAGCGATCATCCCTGAGAAAGCCAAGCTGCTCTGGCGGTTCGATCCAAAAACGAAGTTTTCACCGGCGATTCCTCTTCCGACGGCTCCGGTAGCCGCCGGCGGGCTTGTTTTTGCCAGCGGACCCGATGGTATTGTGCGAGCGCTGGATGCAGCGACCGGTAAACTGCGCTGGAAGGCATATACGGCTGGAACAGTTCGTGTTCCACCGACTATCTCGAATGGCCGTGCCCTGGTTGGTTCCGGCGACGGATGGGTATATGCCTTCGAGGCAAAGACAGGTCGGCTGCTCTGGCGCTTTCGTGCGGCTCCGGCCGAGCGGATTATTCCCGTTTACGATTCGCTTATGTCTACCTGGCCGGCCGCCAGTGGAGTGCTGGTTGAAGACGGGATTGCATACGTGGCAGCCGGCATCGTCAATTATGACGGCACTTATGTTTATGCGCTCGATGCTGAAAACGGCCGGATAAAGTGGCAGAACAACACGTCCGGCCACCTTAACCGACAAGCACGTACAGGCGTGAGCGCGCATGGTCATATGTTACTTTACAACGACAAGCTGTATCTCGCCGGCGGAAACGCTGTTTCGCCGGCTGTCTATGATATTGCAGATGGAAAATGTCTTAACAATGAAGATGCACTTCGAGTACTCGTGCAAAACAATCTTGTTGCTTCACAAACTCCCCGCGGGTGGGAACTTTCTCTGCTCGGCGATCAGGTAGTCGCCTGCGGCAAGCCTTTCTACGCACACCCGAAATACGATGTCTTCGACGCCACCGTCTTTAACAAGGTTTTCCTTACATCGAGCAACGGCCGGGATGTTGTCTGGATGAGTAACCAGAATAACAAGAAGATTTTATGCTTCGATAATATCGACAAAAAATTGCTAAGGGCAAAGATGGCAAATCCCGGCAATCGTTTCAATATTAACTGGAGCAGGCTCGGAGTCAAAGACAAGCCGTTATGGGACTATGACTGTAAGGACAGCGTAGCTATGGCGGTTTCTAAGAACGCTGTTGTGGTGGCCTGTAAAACGGAGATTGTTGCCTTGGACCTTCAGGACGGTAAAGTTCTCTGGTCGCAGCCCATTCCGGCGGCTACTGTTACCTGGGGGCTTGCCATAGACCGTGACGGCCGTGCAGCAGTCACCCTCGAAGACGGACAGATTTTGTGCTTTGGTCAAAGAGTTTTTGCTTCCGCTCAAAACGGGTCACCAGGATAATTTTCTCGTTACGTGCGACCAGTATTTACAGTACATGGCTAAGACCAAAGTTTTGAGTGGAGATTAGTCTTATGAAGAAATATTTACGTCGTTTTTGTTTAATTGCTATGGCATTGCTTTTATGCGTCGCCGGATGTGTCACTGTTAAGCGCACCCCCTCGCCTCCGGATGAGAAATATACAGAGGCCGGTGCACTTGGTATGATAAGGGCCAGCCGGGGGACACTCGCGCCAGTGTACGCTCCTCTGGCCGAGCAAATTGTCATGGATTTAAATTTGCGCGATAAAGAAGGTATCGGCATAGACCTTGGTAGCGGCCCCGGGACGCTCATCCTCGAACTGTGCGGGCGAACCCGACTGCATTGGATCAACGCCGATATCAATCCGCATTTCTTTCAGCATTTCTACAGGCAGGCGCAGCAGCGGGGCTTTGGTCACCGCGTCAGTGCCGTATTCGCCGATGCCTGCGACCTTCCTTTTCTCGACAGCTATGCTGATGTCATCGTCTCAAGGGGCTCTTTCCCCTTCTGGCACAATAAGAAACGGGCATTCGGCGAGATATATCGGGTTCTCAAGCCCGGAGCTGTCGCCTACATAGGGCGCGGATTTTCGAGAAACCTGCCCGTTGCGACGGCGAAAAAGATTCGCGGCAAACAAGGCGGTAAAATGAAATATGACGTTGGCAAGGCCGCAGACGAGTTGCGGCAAATCATGAAAGTGCTGCAAATCAAAAAATGCAAAATTCACAGGCCGAATCCTCCTGGCAGCGGTAAGGTTAACTACGGCATCTGGATTGAATTCCACAAACCAATAGACTAAAAGGAGCAAAACGTGCGACATTATATATATAGAACCGGAAGAAACGAGCGAACGGCATACGGATTTACGCTTATCGAATTATTAGTTGTCATCGCGATTATCGCCCTGCTGATGGGCATACTTTTGCCGGCTCTCAGCAGCGCCCGGGAGCTTGCCCGAAGGACCGTGTGTATGGCCAACGTGCGGCGTCTGGCCGTTTCCATGAGGCTTTATATCGATAACAACAACGACAAATTTCCGCCGGACAGACTTAGAAAAGCCACGAGCTTCATCGAGATCGGTCCGTATAGACGCTACAGGCCGAGATGGATATGGTATCTCAACGAAGGAATGGGATATGTCATCAATCCTTACGAGTACGAGACTGAGGAAGAATTCAATGCGGCCCTGGAGATGGACAATGATTACTATATGTGTCCGTCACTGAAGCATTATGAATACGCACGCAGTATACGCAACGGTGCGTATGGCTACAACTATCAGTATCTCGGCAACACGCGGCCGCATCCGTCGGGTTCGGGCTGTGCGAACTACCCTTCCTGGTTTTCAAAGATCAAATCCCCCGCCCAGACGCTTGTTTTCTGCGACAGCCGGGGCAGCAATATACCGCATGGTGAGCACGCCTATCTGGTCGATCCGCCGAAGATGGCGGTCAGCAAGGGGGCCATGGATTTCTCACCGAAAAACCCAGCACTCGGTCCGCTGAAATATTCGCCGGCAGATGCCCGACATGGCCATGTGGCCAACGCCGCATTCCTGGACGGCCATGCCGAGGCGATGACCTATGAGCAATTTGGATATGAGGTCGATCCGGTTACGAAACGCCCCGTGGAAAAGGGGCTCAATGACGTTGGAGGCCCCGGCAACAACCGGCTCTGGACAGGAACGGGCAGGGATGAGCCGTAAAACAAATCTGCGGCCCGGCCAGGGCGGCATTTTACCTGCCTGTAATACGGGTTTTAATAAATTATCGCGCATAAGCTGTCATTCTGAACGCACCGTAAGGCGTCCCTTAGGGAAAGCGCAGCGTAGTGAAGAATCTCTAACGCTTATTCACATCCCAGATTCCTTCAACAAGCACAGGACAGGCTCTTCGATTCGCTCAGGATGACAAATTATCGAGTGCCTTCAAATTAATTATAATATGTATAAAGGGCTACATCGCGATTTGTCGCTTGCGCAAGTCAGAATTCTCTTGACATTGGGCTGCCAATATGGTATATTATCTTTAAGTAGATTCTTCTGGGGCGGCAGATACAGGGGGTAATGGGGATCTTTAATTTATTCCTGTCGAGCACGTGAATCAAACTATATGGTGAATAAGGTCAGTTCTCGGATTTTATTTGACCGCCATCCTGTCTTTCGGTGGAGTGGGAACATCCAGCAGAGTTAGCTTGATATAGACTATCATTTTACAACGGCGACGATTGTATCGATTTTAACGGCTGCTCGAGTAAAGATAAAAATACATAAACACAAACGAAATGTGGTCGAGGGAAAAATGAAAAAACGCGGATTAAAACCGATCTCTAAAGTAGTTTTCCTTTCAGTGGTTTCCCTGTATTTTTCCGGCTGTTCTGGAACACTGGAACAACAAGCTCAAACGGTGAGGGTATCTCCTGTTTCCGAGGAATACAGGTTGACCGAAAGAATCGAGGGAAAGACTTATATTCTTTTAGCGGAAACAAGCACAGGTAAGGAGCAACATAGATCGGAAGTTTCCGATTCTTTAGCAAGAGCGCTGGAAAAAGGGTATGAGAAGGGCTACGAAAATTCGAAGAGCTCACTCAATATTAAATTCCTGGGCCTTGGGAAGAAACAAGATTCGGAAAACATACCTAATAAAGGGCTTGAGGTTTTATCATTCACGGATCTTATAAACAAGCTGAATGAAAAGGGTATATGCCAAAGGCACGCGGAGATGCGAAAATTCTACCAGGAAAACGGTATGTTCAGAAAATCGGACCTTGAATTCCTGGCACAGGAAATTGAGGCTGACTATCTTGTCCTGCCTTGTTTATTGGATATCAAGCGGTGGAGCCAGGGCAGGCTTTCAGTAGTCGGCGTAAAGTGCCTCCAAACTCAAATCGTCAGCGGAATCCTGGGTATGGAGATATGGGATACAAGAACAGGACACAAAGTTTTCAGCGCGACTTCCGACGTGACTTTGGCGAACGAGAGAATCAAAGAAGAGCCAATCGCTATGGAAGAAGCCTTTGAGAGTGCATGGTTAGGGATAATGAATGAGCTGCCCGGGTACCCCGCTACAGGCCAAGAGCAAATCTACGGCAAAGAATATGATTCGGCGACGACCGCATCGGGCTACGTCAAAGTCGGAGAGGATCGTGAATACAAGATTAAAAAACAACATGAGAGTCAGGGCAGTATTTGAATTAATTCTGGTTTCGAGCGTAATCTTATCGTGTTCCTGCGCACATTACAAATGCGATCCGGCTTATACGGGCCCGGAAAAAAGAACTGCGGAATTGCTGGAATACTATAGCTATCCCAGGCAAAAAATCGAAGCTAAGGTTGAAAAGATTGCTGAAAAGAAGCTCTATATCGTTCAGAAGATAGAGTTCCCTTCGGCGCTGAACGTATTCGGCACCGAGAATATAAAGTTAGATTATTACGTACAGAAAAAGCCGGGCAAATTCCCGACGGTGCTTGTCCTGCCGATAGCGGGTGGAATCGATTTCTCCGTCAGGTGTTTCGCCAAACATTTTGCATCGAATGGATTCAATTGCGCCATTGTACATAATCGCGAGTTTGATATGAGCGATACAGATACCGCCGAAGAAGTTGAGGATTATTTCAGACAAACCGTTTTGGATAACAGGCAGGTCCTGGACTACCTGGTTCAAAGAGTAGAAGTCGATAGAGATAAACTTGGGTGCCTGGGTTTGAGCCTCGGCGGTATAAGGGCAAGCATGATCGCCGGAGTTGATGAAAGAGTGAAGTGTACTGTAATGGGCCTCGCTGGCGGCAGTATCGCAGACATAACTCTGCTTTCCAAAGAAAAAGAAGTAAAAGAATACATCAGCGAGCTCGTTGAAATGGGCATCAGCCCGCAAACGATACATGCTGAATTGTCGGAAAAAGTGGTAACGGATCCTCTAAGGCTGGCGCGATACGCAGATGCGAGAGAGATATTAATGCTTACGGCAATGTTTGACCGGATCGTTCCCAGAAAATGCTGTGACCAGCTATGGAATTGTATTGGTAAGCCGGAGATAGTTTATCTTTTTGCGGGTCATTACAGCTCATTCCTGTATTTGCCGTATGCCGAAATGAAATCTCTGAGTTTCTTCAAAAAGAGATTTAAAATTAGATAGCTATCCTTCGACCTATTTTTTTTCGCAGCCGAGTGCGACTATAAGAAGTACCGGATGGAAATAAGCGCCGGCGAAAATACATAAGCTAATGGGTATCGAGCAGCTTACGGTTTTGTGCTATTGAGGTATTCTTCCAGGTTCGTGTAACCATCTGCGTCATTGTCTGCATTTCTGTCGGCGTGATTCTTTGTATCCAAACCGTGCTGCTTTTCCAGTCATTTCTGAAATCGTGCTATTTGTCAAGTTGGTTCCACTGTTAATCTCAATTTTTACGTTGCCCCCAAAGGTTTTGGGTAATCCGGTTTTTTATTACGTTTATCGCTTTATCAGCTACCGGCAGTCCTGGGAACTTCTCACAGACAATAGCAAAACCATAAAACCAACAGCGCCGGATATGAACTGATAATCGCTTTTGTATGAACATGGTTGTACTGTTTCATTGCCGGCACGGATGATAGGGCAACGCTGGCGTGCGACCCGAGCGTCGCGTCGGTGCTATACGGCAGAACGGCTCAAATTCTGCAGGGCACGTCACAGGAAAGCACTACCTGGTCGATAGTATATAATCTGAGCACGGGCGGCATTAATCTCGCTATGGGAAAAGATTATGACCAGGTGCACGCCTTTGAGCTGGGTATGGAAAGTCAGATATAAGTTTGACTTCGGCAGGCGTAATCTGTTATACTAAGTGATGTTGTCAGAGTGAGGATGTTTTATATTTAGAAAGGGTGGTGGAGGTCGGACAATGTCAGAGGCTGGATACTCACGATTCTTTCATGCTATATTTATATTACTAATCCCGGCGGTATTTTGCCTGTTTTGTTCAGAGACCGCAATATCTTTCGAGCAGGTCGATCAGAGCAACCTTCCGGAGTGGGCCGGCGGCTGGACGCATATAAATCCCGACCCAAATGGTCAGGCGATAATGTGGCAGACATTTACGCCGGCCCAGCCGAGTATCACGGCGGTCGGGATAGACATTATGACTGCGAATCCCGGTCAGAACGGCGATACTCTCACCGTCGAAATCTCAAAAGAAGGGCAGATTCTGGCATCGGTCGAACGAAATGTCGAGCATGGATTCGACGGCCTGCTTCGATTCGAATTTGCCGAGGCCGTACCCGTCGTTCCCGGTGAGCTTTATGAACTAAAGGTATACGATACCGGCTTGACTCGATTCGGCTGGAGATACGCTTCAAACACCTACGAAGCCGGAAGCAGGTACGTTTCCGCAAGTGAGCGTGCTGGTTCCGACTGGTTCTTCCAAACCTATTCAGCAGTGCAGCCTCGCATCATCTACGTTGACGACGATGCCGCCGGGGCCAATGACGGCTCAAGCTGGGAAAATGCATATTTATATTTACAGGATGCTCTGGTCGATGCCAATTCTACCGAAAAGCCGGTTGAGATCCTTATCGCTCAGGGCGTTTACAAACCGGATCAGGGAGCGAATCAGACTGCCGGCGACCGGGAGGCAACATTCCAGCTCATCAGCGGTGTCAGTCTCAAAGGCGGCTGGGGCCGCCTCGTGGAGTCGGGAGTTTACTCACGAAATATCGAGTTTTATGAGACCATTCTCAGTGGTGATTTAGCCGTAAATGATGTAGAAGTTGCCGATCCGTGTAATCTGCTAAATGAGCCCACTCGTTCCGAGAATAGTTATCACGTTGTAACCGGCAGTGAAACTGATTCGACAGCTTTCCTCGACGGTTTCACGATAACTGGCGGCAATGCTGATGATAAACCTGTCGACTCGTACGGTTCTGGTGGGGGAATTAGGAATAAAGCTGGTGAACCAATGATCATAAATTGTATGTTCTTCGGAAACTCAGGTGTATATGCCGGCGGTATGGACAACGATCACTGCAGCCCAAGCGTGGTCAACTGTACCTTTAGAATGAATGCCGCGGGTTTTGGAGGAGGGATGGGTAACCTGTATGCAAGTTCGATAGTAACCAACTGCAAATTTATATGCAACTATGCCATGTCCGGAGCGGGGATTGACAATGTCGCGAGTGATCCGAAGATAAAAAATTGTACATTCTACGGCAATTCATCAACTCTCGATGGAGGGGCCATTAGTAATTTGGGAAGTAATCCTGTTGTGACCAATTGTATTCTGTGGTTGAATTCCTCACCACAGATCTTTGGTAATGCCACAATTTCATACACCAATATTCAAGGTGGATGGCCTGGCGATGGGAATATCGATGTCGATCCGGAATTTGTGCGGGCCGGATACTGGACTGAGCCGAGTCCTCGTTCGCCGGACTCGTCTGTTTGGATCGAGGGTGATTATCATCTGAAATCCGAGGCCGGGCGGTGGGATCCTGTCAGCGAAAGCTGGGTTATAGATAATGTTACGAGCCCATGTATCGATGCGAGTGATCCGAATAGCCCGGTCGGTGATGAGCCGGAGCCTAACGGCAGTAGGATTAATATGGGCGCATACGGCGGTACGGCGGAGGCCAGCAAGTCTCCGGCTTTCTCATGGTTTTTTGAGACGACTCAGGGGCCGGTTGAAGCCAAAGGGCTTGGTATTGTGCTTCCGCACGAGCATATCTTTACCGACCTTCGGGGACCTACAACGGCCGGTTACGGCCAGGCGGATGCGGCCGATGTTGTGCGAGTTATGGCGCCGCTGCTTACCGATGCCCGCGAAAAGGGCGTCGGTATTTTAATCGAGTGCAGCAGTATCGGCGTGGGGCGAAACGTTGCTATTATTAATCAGGTTGCCGAGGCTTCGAGTTTGCCTGTTGTGGTGCCGACGGGCGTTTACGGCCGGGCGAATTTTACTCCGCCGGAGCATCGAAATATGACCGAGGATGAATTGGCAGAACTTTTTATAAGCGAGATTCGCGACGGCATCGAGGGAACCAGTATCAAGGCAGGCTTTATCAAGATAGCAACAGATGAAGGCTCAATGAATGCTCTGATAGAAAAAATCCTTCGAGCCGCCGGCCGTGCCGCAAGCGAAACCGGAGCGGCAGTAGCCAGCCACACGCCGACGGGAAGTAACGCCGTTCGGCAGCTCGATATTCTCGAATCCATCGATCCGGCGATAAGGTTCATCTGGGTACATGCCCAGAACGAGAGCAATAGAAGCCTGCACCTGCAGTTGGCCGCTCGCGGTGCGTATATCGAATTCGATTCATTGGGCTGGAATCCAGGACAGGACTCGGCGTATATCTCCGCCATTACCAACCTGCTCGCTGCCGGTCACGTCGGCCGCATCCTGCTCTCACACGATGCCGGATGGTATCGGCCCGGCGAGACGAACGGCGGAACACAAAAGCCCTATACCTACCTGATAGACACTTTCATCCCGAAGCTGAAAGACGCCGGCGTGGACGATGCGACTATTCGTATGATTACACAGACGAATCCGGTTCGTGCCTTTGGCTTTAAATCCGACAAATGATATGTCTCACATCCCCAAAGCGGTAAGCTGGTCGAGCATTCGCTGATAGACGTTGACCGCCAGGTACATACAAAGAATCGTGACGACTATAACGATCACGGTGACAATCGCCCTGGTCAGAATTTTGTACCGCGGATTAATCCAGACAAGTGGTAATGCCACAGGCCCGAGACACAGCAATGCGAGAACAACGGTCCCGGTGGAGAAGTACCATTTTTTCGGCCGGGGCTTTTGTGTCTGCCGGCCGGTTCCGTCGAGAAATTCGCCGCAGTACCGGCATTTGATGGCCTCGGTCTGAATCTGTTCGGCACAAAAAGGGCATTTCTTCGTGCTGGCCGTATCTTCGGCGATGGGTTCGTTCTGCTCTGGTGTCATTTGTTCTCCGTAAGGAGTTCCTGGGACGCTGCTTTCGTATGTGGCTAAATCTGTTTCCATAGTAACAGTTATCGGCTCTTTAGCAAGCCTTCTTTAGAAGCAAAGCAGGTAGGGTGTGCAAATTCCGTTTTTGCACACGCAGTCCTATGGACTCCTTACGGAGAAAAAGCAGCAAATAGCTGCGTGTGCAACCAGTCCCTTAGGGACAAGTTGCACACCTACAAGAGTTATTCGTCGCCGATACAGTACAGATGTTTTTCCGAGCGGATAAAAATATTTCCCTGCGAGATGGCGGGGCTGGCTTTGCATGTTTCGTTAAGCTCGTTCTTTGCCAGGACCCTGAATTCGGCTCCCTCGGCGATAATCGTTGTTCTTCCCTGGTCCGAGAGGAAATAAATCTTGCCGTCCGCCCAGACAGGCGAAGCTGAAAATCTGCCGCCAAGCCGCTGGCGCCAGATGACCTCGCCGGTTGCCGCTTTGAAGCACTTTGCCACGGCGGCCTCGGTTACCAGGTAGATGTATGGCTTGACATAGAGCATCGACGGTATCTTCGGCACGTCCTCGGTCGATTTCCAGGCTATATGCGTTTCGGTGACATCTCCTTTGCCGCCGGCGCGGACCACGCGGATGGCCGAGTCTCCGAATCCGGACGCGCTAAAAATCAGGCCCTCTCCGACTACGACCGAAGGAACGACGCCTTCGCCCGGGCTTAATACTGTAAATATGCGTTCGCCTGTGTCCGGATCGAAGCCCTGTATTACATTTCCCGCCGAGCTGATTAGCTGGTCTTTTCCGTTGACGCTGAGGATTTGAGGGCTGACGTGGGCGATTTGCGACAAGCCCCGCTTGCCTTCCCAGCGGACATTACCGGTATTTTTATCGAGCGCGAGAATCACAGCCTTGTCCCAGGGCTTCTGCCAGCCGAGCTTCGGATCCGGGCCGGAGCTGCTCGGGTCGAAGGCGACGATAAGAAGCTCTTTGTACAAGATCGGCGAAACTCCGAGCCCATGCTCACTGAAATACTCGAAGTCGCTGTACATCCAAACGGTTTCGCCTTCGGTTGAGACCGCCGCGATACTGCCATCGAAAGCTACTATATAGACGTTTTTGCCGTCGGTGACCGGCGTGGACGATGCGTACGAATTGAGCCTTTGTTTGTGCCCCGGTTTTTGCCGGAGCACTTGCCTGTCCCAGAGGACCGCGCCGGTCTTTCGATTGAGGCACAGCAGATGAAACGAGGCGCCCTTGTCCGTCGCCGTGGTCACGAAGACGCGGTCGCCGAAGACAACGGGGCTCGACCAGCCGATGCCGTCGATGGGCGTCTTCCAGACAATATTAGATGTTTCGCTCCACTGTATCGGCAGGTTCTTCTCGTTCGAGATTCCCTGCCGTGTCGGACCGCGAAAGCCCGGCCAGTTTTCCGCCGCAGCCGTTTGAGGCCCGACGGCGGAAAGGACTGTTTGCCAGCACAGTACAAAAATAGCTATTAGTTTCGTCGTTTTCATCTTTTCTGAATACCTCCAAATTCAGCCGCCTTCGAGACGTATAAGGTTTTCTGTTTATTGCCATCCTATCGTAATTCTCCACTAATTGCAACTGCATACAAACGATTATGGATTGCAAAATCCGGATGTGTTGTTAGGATATTGTCTGTCGTTTGCTTTAATTTACATCGGCCGATAGCGCAGGAGAAAGGAGCTTGCCATGAAGGCATATAGAATGAGCGTATATTTTGCAGCATTTTTCGGATTCGTGCTGCTTGTGCTTTTCGGATGCGAAGACGCTGCTCGAAAATCCGACCGGCCCGACGCGACGGTTAAAGTCCTGCCGGGTCAGATTGATGAGATTCTTTCGAATCCCGGGATGGGCTGGCAGACTTTCCATCACATCGCTGACGATGATAAAAATCTGCCCGAATGGCTTGGCTCGACCGTTCACTACGCCCGGTGGGGCTGGGACACTCTCGAGCCCGAGTCGGGCAAAATCGATTATGCGTTTCTCGACGAGGTGCTCGGCCAGAGTCGCCGGGCGGGCCAGCGGCTGGCGTTCCGTGCTATGTGCTGCTCCACCCGGCCGGGCAATCCTTATCATCCCGACTGGCTCGAAGGCGTCGGCGGAAAAATACTGACATGCGACTACGCAGGCACACAAGGGCTGCTCGTACCCGACCTCGACGATCCGGTTGTGCTGGAGCGGCACCTGGACTTCATCAGGCGGCTCGGCGAACGATACGACGGGCACCCGGATATCGACCATATTGATATCGGCACGGTAGGCTGGTGGGGCGAGTGGCATATGAGCAGCTCGAAGACCGCTAAGATGCCGACGATGGCCAATCGCAAGAAGATAATCGACGCATATACCGCCGCCTTTCGCAAGACACCGCTGCTGATGCTAATCGGCGGCGGCGAATGTCTGACTTATGCGGTAAGTAAGGGTGCAGGCTGGCGGGCGGACTGCCTCGGCGACATGGGCGGATTCTCGAAGACCTGGTGTCATATGTGCGATGCATATCCGAAGCTGATACCCGCCGCCGGCGTGCAGGATGCCTTCAAGACGGCCCCGATTGCCTGGGAGAGCTGCTGGGATATGCGCCGCTGGGTGAAAGAAGGCTGGTCGCTGCGGTATATTTTCAATTATGCTCTTGCCCTTCACGGCTCGTATTTGAATAACAAATCGGCGCCGCTGCCGGCCGGAGCGAACGTCCGCGCCGAAATCGAACGTTTTCTCCGGCGGCTCGGCTACCGTCTTGTGCTCAAAGAACTCGAGCATCCGAAGCGCATCAGGGCCGGCGAGGTTTTGATTGTTACCATGAAATGGCAGAACACCGGCTCTGCGCCGTGCTACCGGCCGTACCGTCTGGCATACCGCCTGACGGACAAAGACGGCCGCGAACAGACATTCGTCGGCAATATCACCGTTGAAAAATGGATGCCGGGATCCGTCGAGACCTTTACCGAAGAATTCATGAAAGAGCCGCCGGACCTGCCGCCCGGCCCGATCGTCGACGTTATCGACCATATTATTCTGCCGGACGATATCTCCGCCGGTAAGTATCTGTTTGATATCGCCGTCGTCGGCGAGCAGACGACCGAGCCTGTCGTGCAGCTCGGCATCGAAGGCCGGATGTCGGACGGCTGGTATCCGCTTAGCGAAATCGAAATAGTAACAGAGGAGCAATTAAAATGATGCATACAACCCAACAAATGTCAAGACGTCGAATGATGAAAAAGTCTCTGGCCGCGGCGGCTATTGCGACGACGGTATCGGTTGCTCGCCCAGCCGAGAAAAGCCGGGGCCCATATGTCCGGCTGGGCGGCCCGGTATTCAAAAAGTACAAGGATCCCGCCGGCTGGGTGGCGGCTCTGAAAAAGCTCGGCTACGGCGCCGCCTACTGCCCGGTCAGTGCCGATGCCGGCGACGATGTCGTCAAGGCGTACGAAAAGGCCGCCAAAGATGCGAATATCGTCATCGCCGAGGTGGGGGCGTGGAGCAATCCGATAAGTCCGGACGAGAAGACCCGCAAAGAGGCCCTCGCAAAATGCCGCCGGCAGTTGCACCTGGCCGACCGCATCGCCGCACGCTGCTGCGTGAATATCACCGGCTCGCGATCCGAGAAGTGGGACGGGCCGTCGGCGGGCAATTTCACCGACGAGACGTTCGATATGATAGTCGAGACGACGCGTGCGATTATCGACGATGTCAAGCCGACCAGGACCTATTTCACGCTGGAGACGATGCCGTGGGCGTATCCCGATTCGGCCGATTCGTACCTGAGCCTTTTCAGGGCCATCGACCGAAAGCGGTTTGCCGTGCACCTGGACCCGGTTAACATCGTGTGCAGTCCGCAGCGGTATTTCAGCACCGGCAAGCTTATCCGCGAGTGCTTCGATAAGCTCGGGCCGCACATCAAAAGCTGTCATGCCAAGGATATCGGCCTGCAGCTCAAGCTGACCACGCACCTCGACGAGGTCCGCCCGGGACTCGGAGGGCTCGATTATGAAACGTTCCTCAGAGAATTAAGCAAACGGCCAGATGTCCCGCTGATGCTCGAGCACCTGCCCAACGCCGAAGAATATAGGCTCGCCGCCGAGTACATAAGAGGTGTCGGCGGGAAAATCGGTATCGCGGTTGTTTGAAAACAGTAGCCAGTTCAATTCGAGGAAAAAATGAGTTCATTAATCCGTTTGGTATCATCGGCGGTTGCGGTCTCTGTGCTTGCGTTCGGATCGGCGGTCGTCCGGTCGATGGATATCATCAGAGACGGCAAAGCCGTTGCCGTAATAGTTGTAAAGGATTCGTCGGTCCTCGCCGGGCAAGTTCGTGCCGGAAGGCAGCGAAGCAAAAGAATCCGCGGATTCGAATCCGGCGACCGGGCTGCGGCCGACGTGCTGGCAGACTGGATTGAGAAAATCTCCGGCGTCAGATTGAAAATAGTCGACCGAGCCGACGCCGAAACACCTGCCATCTATATAGGAGCCGAGGCGGTCAAAGCCGGCCTGGACCTGAGCGGTATCGACAGTTCCACAAACGAGGGGCTGCGAATCGTCTGCAATGGAAAATCCCGGATTCTTATCGCGGGACAGAATGAAACATCAACCATCAGGGCTGCATGCCGGTTCCTGGAAAAAATTGGTTGCCGGTACTTCATGGATCATGAGCTGGGTGAAGTCTATCCGAGCAGCAGCAGGGTAGGGTGTGCAAATTTTTTTTTGCACACGCGGTTCTGTTGCAGCGTGTGCAGCTACGAAACAAGCTGCACACCCTACAAGCCAGGCCCGCCGCAAGCCGTTCGAGGTCGATGTCACTGATGGGGTCGAGCCGGGCGAGAACTCCGTGGCGATTCGCGTAGACCACCGAAGGATCACGGAGCTTTTTCTCGGCGGCATCGTGCGTCCCATCCTGCTGATTGAGAAAGCAAAGGGCTTAAAACAATGAAAACCTGGAGAATAGCAGCTATGGAAGTCAGTAAGATTAGCCGAAGCCGGCTTCGAACGTTTGGAATATTCGTATTTATCGTTTGTTCGGTGAGTGTGATTCGAACCTCAGCCGGGCAGCGAGGTCGTGCCGTGCCGTCCGAACATCCACGTTTGCTGGGCTCTCGTTTGTATTTGCAGTCTCTGGCGGCGAGCCGGCCGGAGGACTACAAGCGCGTCGTCGCCGTGGCCCGCGGCCACAATGCCGATGACCATGCCAAGATGATATCGATTTCGCTTCTCTGCGCGATCGAGAACGATGAGTCACTCGGAAAAGCCGCCGTGCAGATGGCGATGAAATATGTCGACGGGCCGATTCGGGCCGGGCACGTTACGTTTGCTCACGATTTGGCGCGTTGTGCGATTGTTTACGATTTGTGTTACGAGTCCTGGACGGACGTCCAGCGAGCGCAATTTCACGAGTATGTCAACGCCACCGTTGACGCGAACGTTCGCAGCGAGACCCACGTATTTCATAACGGCTGGTACGGCTACAAACACTGGGGCATCGGCCTGGCATGCTACGCAAGCTATTATGAAAACGACCGGGCACCGGCCATTCTGGAAGCACTTGAGGCCGACTGGCGCACGCGTGCGGCTCCGGCGCTGGAGCTGGCGGGCGACGGGGGCGGCTGGGCCGAGGGCTATTATATCAACTACTGGCTCTACGAATGGCTGTTCTTTTGCGAGGTCGCCCGGCGATGCGAAGGTCTCGACCACTACACCGAGGCGCCGAAGTTCTTCGAGAATCGCGCCGTGGCGAGCATGTTCGAGGCTTATCCGGGTATAAGTACGTACGGTTCTCGAAGGCCGATCCCAATGGGTGACGGCGGCGGACGCCGATTCGGCGGCGACCGCGATAAAGTCCTGTCGGCCAGGCGAATTCTTGTCAGCCGCTACGGCGACGAGCCCGCACATCGGGCGGCGCACGCGTTCAACGAGCAGACGCCGCGCTCGAGCGTCGGCGTCTATGCGTATAAGGATTTTCTCTGGCGAGATACCAGCATTAATAAAGTCAGCCTGAAAAACTTCAAGCTGTCTCATATCAGTGAGGGGCCGGGCTACGTCTATGCCCGCAGCTCGTGGGACGATGATGCGACGTATTTCTTTTTCAAGTGCGGCGACCGGTTTACGGCGCATCAGCATCTGGACGTGGGACATTTTTTGATCTACAAGTACGAGGAGCTGGCCGGCGACGGCGGCCACTACGATTCGTTCGGGTCAGACCACGATGTCAATTACCACCTGCGTTCAATCGCGCACAGCACGATTCTGGTTTACGACCCGTCCGAAAAATGGCGCGGCATCCGTGCAGGCAATGTCACCGGCAACGACGGTGGCCAGTCTCACGACTGGCCGCACCATAACGGGGCCGTCACCGATCCGGAACAATGGCTCGCCGGACGCGAGATGTACGATATCGCGGATATTCTCGCCTTCGAGGACCGGGGGGCGTATTTGTATGTCGCGGGCGACTGCACGCGGGCCTATTCCGGCGAGAAAATGGATTCTTTCACGAGGCAGATTGTATATCTTCGGCCGGATACGTTTGTAATATTCGATCGGGTCTGTTCGAAGGATGCGGGCTTCAAAAAGACCTGGCTGCTTCAGGCGATGAAGGTCCCCACTCAGACGAATAAACATCTGGTTATTACCAACGGCAAAGGCCGGCTGTTTATTCAGACACTGCTACCGGCCCGGCCGCAGATCAGACTCGTATCCGGCTTAAATGTGTCGCGGGACGTGTCGAGGGCGTCCCGCCCTCGAATCGCGGGCAGGATGCCCGCGACACTATGGACGCCCTCGACACTTTACAGCTACGGCGGGCGCGACTATCCGCCCTCACGTGATACGGGGCCTGCTCCGGAGTGCCGGATTGAAATCTCTCCTTCCGAGCCGAATGTCTGCGATTATTTCCTGCACGTACTGACCGCCGCCGGCAGCAATGTTGAATCCGTGGAGCAGGCGACTCTGGTTCGCAGCGGCCGGGAGCAGCAAATTACCGTTTCGATTGGCCCGGCGACAATCATCTTTGCCGTTCCGGGCGTTGGCGGCAGTATCGAGCAATCCGGGCAGCGGCGGCAATTCGCAGATGCAATCATCCCGTCTGTTTCGCCGGACAATTAAATCCACAGAGCTGCTTTAAACCTTGAAGAATATTTTGTGCCGGTACAGGAACCAGAGAAGCAGCCACTTGACAGCGAGAATACCGAGGGGGATAACCAGCGGCGCGAACAGACCTGCATTGGCAGCAACGCCCGAGAGGAAGAACTCGGCGATCGAACCAAAATCGACGAATCTTTGCAGGAAGTATATCGTTATGGGATTGACGCCTATGACGACGAAGAAGATGGTCCATTTACGGTATCCCTTGACATCGATTATCCAGTAGAACAAGGCCAGCAGTATAAGGCAGAAGCCGCCGGAGAAAAGAGTGTATGAGCTGGTCCAGATGATCTTGATGATCGGAAAAACGAATCCCCACAAGTAGCCAATCACCAAGCACGCAAGTCCTGCGACGGCCAGGCCGGAGGTCTTTTTGTTGCCGGGCCGGTCGCTGCGGAGCCAGAGCCCCGCCAGCGAGCCCATCAAGACTGTACAAATCGCCGGGAGGGTGGAAATGAGGCCTTCGTTGTCGCCGTAGCCGTAGTAAAGTGTGCCTGGAATTAACTGCTGGTCGATATACGATGACAGGCAACCCTCGGCCGTCATCACGCCCGCGCCAAAGCCCGGCACCGGAATTAACGCTGAGGCGAGCCAGTACAATATCAGAACCGCAGCGATAAATATCGCCTGGGTCCGCCATTTCGTGTGCAGGACGATAATCGCGGCGAAAAAGTAGCATAGCCCGATCCGTTGCAGCACGCCCGGCCAGCGCATCTCGGAAAACTCGAAGCTCAGCAGATTGTTGTATATCAAACCCAGCAATATGAGCACGACGCTCCGCTTGATAATGTGCAGGTAGAGAGCCGGCAGGCTTTGCCCACGCTCTCGCCGGCGGGAAATCGAAAACGGCAGCACCGCACCCATGATGAACAGGAACAGTGGAAATATCAAGTCCTCGAAACGAAAGCCCTGCCACTCGACGTGTTCGAGCTGAGTGTGAATTGCCTCGGTTACCGGATTTTTCCAAACCTCAACAAGGCTGCTTAGAGCCGCACCGCCGCCTATGATCCAGAACATATCAAATCCACGAAGCGCATCGATTGAGACGATTCTCTCTGACGGTAAAGTTGGCTGCTCGGTGTTGGACACTGCCGGACCCTTTCAATTAATTGATTAAACCTGGATATACTTTTCGTATCTTCCCGGCTGACGTCGCCGGACCTGATTTGCAGGAGAATATCAGGCTTTTTTCGTTAATTCAAGATATCTTTATTAAGGCCGGAATTTGATTGATTTTTACCTCGCCGTTTCGTAAAATATACTTGTTGCGAGTGTAAACATAAAGACCTGCTGCAATAAGCAAGCTATGGCACAAAGCAACGGGGAGACGGGGTAAAGAAGAGCTTAGTGATCCGCCTGTGTCTCCCTTTTTTTGTGGGCTGGCTCTTGCCTTAAATTCGTGGTTTTGCGCCGGCTTGAATGAAATTGAAATACCGATTAGTCGGAGACATAAGACGTTGGAAGGTAGATACGATATAGAGGACACAGAGCAGGACATACTAAGTCACTCCGAACGATTGGACTGGATACATATTCTGAGTTTAGATCCTATTCTGGCAACCGATGTTTACGAAAGGATACATAACGATCCGAGAATGAAAAACTACCGGCTGCTCAGACCTCAAGGAACCGAAATACGAGATACCGTCGAAGAAATAGAGGCTATGGCACGGGATACGATATTGTCACGATTGCTTATCATCGACGTGCGCAAAGAAGCGTTGCCCAAGCTCCGGACGGCGTATAATAAAATCGTCGGTTATAATCGCAGAGATCTGAACAAGTTATGTTTCATAATACTGATTGGCGACGGTCCGTGGAACCTGTTCTGGGCGGGAAAGACAATGGATGTTTTTGTACCTTATCTCTCTGAGCATCGAGTGGATTTTCATCCGGCCGTATTCTTCTACGATCCTTTCCTGCATTATGAAAAGGGCGAGATCGTGCGTGGTGCGATGGATGATAAATTTGTGCTTCCGGACAAAATTCCGGGAAGATTTGTTCCATATTTCAAGAAGGACCAGAGTATTAGAGTGGATAAGATAAGGCGCTATTTCAGAGCGATAGATAAGCCTGATGATATTCGCAAAAAAAGACTCAGAAGGTTAAGAAGCCTTTATAAAAAAAGGATAGCGGAGCAATTCGGCCACCATAAAGGCCAGTTGAAAGCGTGGCTTTCTAAAAAAGGAATCAGGTTGGCGAGCGAAAAGCTGCATCTTTATCCCCTGTTCTTCGAAGACTGGGTGTACGAGCTTACGCGAAAAGCAAAACGGCATCAATAAAGAAAGGGCCCATACCGAATCGTTCGGTATAGGCCCTGAATTGTTGTCAATTCTGATGTTGGCCTTACCTTAAACCACTTTTATTCTTAAGGAGCGGTTCGGGGTCGATACAGCCTTATGTCGTCGAAGAACATCTTGCCGGAACCGCCGGGCGTCGTAGTATTTCCTTTGTTTCCCATGCCTATAGTAATTCTGTCAACATTGGTCAGATTTATGCCTTGGTCGACAAAGGCCTGCAGCGAGATTACCCATTCGGTCCATATTTCTGTCTGTGCCGCGGCCGGATCATTGTGATATACTACGGCGGGCGCGCCGGTCTTGTTTGTCACGGCTACGTACAACTGTTCGGCATCGTTACTGATGATGCCGATATCCTGATTCGTCCACTGCGGACTGACTGTCCCTGTGATTTTGACGTTCGAGAATTTGGCTTCGCACGTCAAAGCAGGGTCATGGGCCGTCAGTGCCAGGCCGATGTAGACGTTCGAGCTCATTGGGATATTCTGTGGGGTATCGCCGGTTACCGGCTGCCAGGCCGAGCCGTTGGTCGAATGGGAAACCGTAAAGTTGCCGGAAATGTCGCGCTCTAATTTCACCCAGTGCGGTGCCGTGATACCGGTCTGATTCGTATTGAAACTGGCGCCGCCGGTATCATAGCGCCCCTGAGAAGCGACTCCGTTGCCGGGTGTGATGCACGCGAAGGCGTGAACCGAATCGGGATCGAGCGTTTCACGAATCATCACGCCGGCCTTGGCCCATGTGTTTGTATTTTCCACGCTCTGGACTTTCGCAACAATCGAACCGACGCCGGTGAGTATTTTATAGGCGAAGTGGAACTCGTCTGCTTCCACGCCGTTAACGGCCCAGATATCCGCCCCTGAAGCGGTCATCGTATAGGTGCCGGCCGGGCCTTCGACGAAGCTACCGATAGAGCCCGGATAGCCTCTAAACCACAGAGACAATTGAGCAACATCCTGCTCGGTCCAGTCCCTTGGCTGTGGCGCGCTTAATGTCAGCTCCGCCTCCGAATAGTAAGCGTAGCCCGGCTTATTATTGTCGTAGGATAACGGCATCGATTGTTTGCCGCCGTGAACGATTGTTTCTTCGGTATAAGAGTAAGTGGTTTCATCGCCGACCATCGCACCGGAGCCGTTGCCGGCAAAGTATGGTTCGCTGCCGGGCGAGCCGAAGCCAAGCCCATCGTGCCAGGCATACCATATCTGGTTGTCGCCGGAGTCGTAATTCTCAAAATCGTCCACGATAAAATAGTCGGCCACCGTGAAGCTCCAGACTTTGCCTTTGCTCACAGTTGTATCAGTATTGTGCTCATCGATTCTCCAATAGTAGGGTCCGGTTCCCCATCCAATTTCTTCCGGCGGAGTGTAGCTGGCAGCACTTTGGCGTCCTCGGTATATGCCGGCTGTCGACGTATCGGCATCCTCTACGGCATCTGCATCGGTACCGAAGTATACATCATGCTGATCAGCCATATCGCCCGGTGACCAGCTCAGGGGTAATGCAGTATGAATATCCGGCGTAGAACCATTGGGCGGACTCGCATTCCAGGCAAGCATCGGATCGCCCATCATAACCTTCAAAATCTCATCAGGAGTCAGCACCCTGTCGTAGATACGAACGTCATCGATAAGGCCATCCCAGAATTCGGCCGCATCATTAACCTGCCGTCCGATGTGCGTACGGCCCAAAGCCAGGTCCCAGCTTTTAGTCTCTGCGGCTACTTCGATACCATCGGCATATAGTCTGGCGGTGGTTCCGTCATAGGTCAGGCATATATGATGCCAGACATCTGTTTCCCAGAAACCAGTAAGAAATACATCATCGCCGCCGTATCCTCCGCCGACAAGATCGCTGCCGAGCATTCCGATGAACAAAGCCTGACTCGTACTTGCTGAACCATATGCAGCTATCCAGCGATAGCCGGCGGCAATCGTATCGGTCCTGGCCCAGCCGCACATGCTGCGGGGTGCATTGCCGGACGGTAGGCCTGATACGTTGGTAAAATTAACATAATCATCACTTCCATCGAAATCCAGCGCACCATCGTCATAGCCGGCTGCCCAGATCGGACCATTGATTAGCGTACCGTCATTTTTATGGCCGGAGAAGTCTATTGCTTTAATACCCTGTCCCTCGTCGAGCTTCCACCAGCAGACGAGGTTGGGATCGGAAACCGGTATGTCGGGCATCGTCCTGAAGCTCCATGTATTGCCTTTGTGCGTAGCGGATCCGTCGAACTCGTCGACCCGCCAATAGTAGGTTTTATCTAATTCAAGGGTTCCGGGATTATATGTTAGAGTTCCCGCCGGCGTGCCCACGGCGGCGTTGCTTACATCGTCGAAATTGTCGCCGAAAAATACCGTGTGTAATTTGGCGCCGAAGCCCGTCGTCCAGGTAAGAGTCGTCTCCGGATCTATGAATCTGGCGCCGTCGGGAGGATCTGGATTGTAGGCTGTCTTGCTGGGAACAGTGAAGCTCCAGACATCTCCCTTCCAGGGGCTGTTCGGATCAGCCTCATTGACCTCATCGACTCGCCAGTAGTAAGTCGTACCCGGGACCAGGCCGTCCGGATAGGGAAATCCGGGGAAACCGACCACAAAATACGCTGTGTCCTGATTGCCCTGAAATGTCTCGCCGGTGCCGTCGTTTACATCGATAAAACTTTCGCCGAAGTACACATCGTGCGAGACCGCATAGCCTCCGGCCGTCCAGGAAAGACTCACCCACGTATCCGGGTATATGGCGCCATCGATCGGATCGGGCTTGGTGGCCTTTGGAAGTGCGGCCAGTTTCCTTATCTCGGCAGGCGTAAGAGCATAGTCGTAAATGCGGACATCATCGATCAGGCCATCCCAGAATTCAGCCACATCATTAACCTGACGCCCAATATGCGCCCTGTTCAAAACCAGATTCCAGTTTTTTGCGGCTGAGGCCACCTCGATGCCGTCGGCATAAAGTCTCGCCGTGCTTCCGTCATACGTAAGGCAGATGTGGTGCCAGACTTCGACCTCCCAAAAATTACTCGCAAAGATGTCATCGCCGTAACCTCCGCCGTACAGGCTCGCGCCGTTGCTGCCGATGAACATAGCCTGACTTGTTCCCGCCGAACCATAAGCTGCGATCCATCGCCACCCGGCGGCAACAGTATCGGTCCTGGCCCAGCCGCACATGCTGCGGGAGGATGTGCCGGACGGCAGCCCTTGGGGATTGCCAAAATCAACGTACTGCGATGCTGCACCATCCAGGTCCAGTGCATGGCTGCCCACTATTGCGTCGGTCGTGAACTCGGGTCCGTTCATGAGCGTTCCGTCAATATTACCGGCCGAATCCGTCGCATCTTTATCCAGCCGCCAATGGGCAAGTTCATTTGCACCTTCAATACCGCCGGATAGACCCAAAACCAAAATAAGGCATACTGAATAAGTTAGTTTTGTCCGCATAACAGTCCTCCTTCAAATTACAAAAAATTGATGATAATTCCGGCCTTCCCTGTTTTTGCCAATTCCGTCCAGAATAATTCCAACGACTTGATGTCAAATATACTGACCATTCTATTTATAGCAGAAAGATTACCTTGACGTCAAGGAAAATCTTTCACAGAGATTGTGCATAAGTTATGAACGCGATTGATAAAACAGATGGAAAAGCATCCATTTTTCAGAAATTAACTTGGGACAGTGGCGAAAAGAAATATCTTCAGCCCAATGTGGTTTTAGAACTGACTGGAATTGGAAAACTTATTACGGTATTATGACCTGCATAAATTAGCTGTATGTGTACACAATGGTCTGGCCGTCTTAGGGTTTGATGTATTTTTCGTGAGGATATTATTATGAGAAAACAGGAAGCGAGTAAAAGTAAATGCAGCCCGGCGATGTCCCGGCGTTCCTTCATCGGCGGTTCTGCCGTTGCTGCGGCGATGACAATCGTACCGGCGTCCGTCCTGGGAGGCCGGGGCCGAACGGCCCCGAGCGAGAAGCTCAACATCGCCGGTATCGGAGTGGGCGGCCAGGGCCGATGGGACATTGACAATGTCACCAGCGAGAATATTGTAGCTTTGTGCGACGTGGACTGGGTCCGTGCGGCAGATACGTTCAAGACTTATCCGAAGGCGAGAAAGTACCGCGACTTCCGAGTCATGCTGGAGAAGGAAAAAGGCATCGACGCCGTCGTGGTAGCGACGCCCGACCACGTTCACGCCGTCGCTTCGATGACGGCGATAAAGATGGGAAAACACGTTTATTGTGAAAAACCGCTGACGCGGACGGTCCGCGAGGCGCGGGCAATCGCCGAGGCCGCCGCCGAGGCGGGCGTCGCTACTCAGATGGGCAACCAAGGCATGGCCTTCGAGGGCAACCGCCTGATTAACGAATGGCTCTGGGACGGAGCAATCGGCCCTATCCGCGAGGTCCACGCCTGGTCGGACAGGCCGACGCATAACGGTCAGCTCTTCTGGGCGCAGGGTGTTGACCGACCTAAAGACACGCCGCCTGTGCCGTCGACTTTGGACTGGGATTTGTGGCTTGGACCGGCGCCATATCGACCTTATAATCCGGCATACGTTCCCTTCGCATGGCGAGGCTGGTGGGATTTTGGTTCCGGCGGACTGGGTGATATGGGGATTCATAATCTGGCGCCGGTCTTTTCGGCGCTGAAGCTCGGCGCGCCGCAAAGCGTTCATTCCAGCTCGACGCTTGTGTATGAGGAGACTCTGCCATTGGCTTCGATAGTTCATTATCAATTCGGCGCCCGCGAGGGTATGCCGCCGGTCAAGCTGCACTGGTACGATGGCGGAATGTTGCCTCCGCGTCCCGATGAGCTGGAAGATGAACGGGAGCTGTCACGCGAAGACGGGCTGATCTTCGTCGGCGATAAGGGAAAAATGTACGTCGAAGGCTGGGGCGGCAACAGTCCCCGCCTGATTCCGGAAGCGAAAATGAAAGCGTACAAACGGCCGCCCAAGACGCTGCCCCGTTCCATCGGGCATCACAAGGAATGGATCCAGGCCTGCAAGACCGGCAGCTCGACGCGCTCGGATTTCGGTTTCGCGGGCCCACTGACCGAGGCGGTTCTGCTGGGAACGGTTTCCGTTCGAATGGGCGGCAAAAAACTGGAGTGGGACAGCAAGAATTTCAAGATTACGAATTGCCTTCAGGCCAACGAGTATCTGCACTATGAATATCGTTCAGGATGGACATTATAAGGAGGTCATTTGATTATGGCAGACAAGGGAAGGGTCAAGGTTGGGATAATCGGTTCGCAGTTTGAAGCGGACATTCACGCTGCGTCTATTGGAATGATTCCGGATGCGGCGGAAGTTGTCGCCGTAGCCTCGCCGACGCCGGGCAACGCCCGAAAACTGGCGGATAAATACGGTATTGAGCAGGTTTTTACTGACTACAAGAAGATGCTCGCCGTCAAAGACATCGAGATGGTGACAATAGCGGCGCCGAATAATCTGCACGCGCAGATGACCGTTGATATCGCCGAAGCCGGCAAGCACGTGGTCTGCGAAAAGCCCCTTTGTATGACGCTTGAAGAGGCCGATCTGATGATCGATAAGTGCCGGCAAAAGGGTGTGCTGCTTATGTATGCCGAGGAGCTGTTTTTTACGCCGAAATACGTCAAGGCTAAAGAAATGGCCGACCAGGGTGCCTTCGGCAGGCTTTACATGGTGAAACAGGCGGAAAAGCATTTCGGCCCGCACGCGCCGTGGTTCTGGGACGTGGAGAAATCGGGCGGCGGCGTTTTCATGGATATGGGATGTCACGGCATCGCGTTCTGCTACTGGTTTCTCGGAAGGCCCAAAATCAAGAACGTCTTCTGCCAGATGGGAATTTATGCTCATGCGGACAAGACCAAAGGCGAAGATAATTCGATCTGCATTATCGAGTTCGAGAATAATGCCGTAGGGCTTATCGAAGATAGCTGGGCGCGTCGCGGCGGAATGGAGGACAGGATAGAGGTTTACGGCGACGGCGGCGTCACCTACGCCGACCTGCACATGGGCAACGCTCTTCCGACTTTCAGCGAGTCCGGCTATGGCTACGCGGTCGAAAAGGCACCCTCGACAAAGGGCTGGACGTGGCCCGTTTTCGAGGAGCTGTGGAATTACGGTTTTCCGCAGGAGATGAGGCATTTCGCCCGGTGCGTTCGCGGCAAGGAAGAGCCTCAGGCCACCGGCGGGGACGGCCGCATCGTGCAGGAGGTTCTTTACGCCGGCTATTGCTCGGCGCGGCAGGGACAGAAAGTGGATCTGCCGTACCAGCCTAAGGGCGTTCGGGCACCGATCGACCTGTGGCTAAAAGGCGAGCCTAAAGGATAATGTCGAGCCGCGCTGTCTTGCAATTTTCCAAAAGGAAAGATGCTAATGGCAAAAATTCACTTAGAGGTTCTATCCGAACAGGAAATCGATGCGATTCACGACGGAACGCTGCGGATACTGCGAGATACCGGTGTTATGGTGCATCACGATGAAGCCCTGGAATTGCTCAGGCAGGCCGGCGCCGATGTCCAGCAGGATACGAAAATCGCCAAGCTGCCCGAGCGGCTTGTGGCCGATAGCATCGAGCAAGCGGGTAAAAAGTATGTTCTTTACGGCCGAAATCCCGAGCGGACCGCGAGGTTCGGCTATGGCGATTTCGTGCTGATGGGCAGCCCCGGGCAGTATAGCTGGATCGATACCGACAGCGGCAATCGCCGGCTGGCAACAAGAAACGATACGAACGAAGCGATTAAACTTGGTGACGCCCTCGGCAATATCACAATCGTCGGTTCGATGGCGCAGCCCCGGGAGATATCCGAAGCCTGGCGCGATGTTTATCTAACCGGCGAGCTTGTCAAGGGGACCGGCAAGCCGACCCGGTGCTGGATTAAGAATGAAAAGACGGCAGGGTACGTTCTCGAAATATATCGTGCGATTGCAGGAGGCCCCAAAGCTCTGCGGGAAAAGCCTATGGTCGAGGCGTTTCTCGAACCGATAAGTCCGCTGCAGTTGCCGAAGGATGGGCTGGATATCGTTCGCGAGTTTGCCCGGGCAGGCCAGCCTGTGAGCATCGGCCCGATGGCGATGACGAGCGGAACCGCTCCGGCAACGTTAGCGGCGACATTGGCGCAGGAAAACGCCGAAATTCTCGCAGGCGTGGTTGTCACGCAGCTATTCGCGCCGGGCACAGCGATAACTTACGGCGGCATTCCACATATCATGGATCCGCGAACCAGCATTTGTTCATTCGGCTCGCCTGAGCAGGGCCTTATGGCTGTGGCGATGGTACAGATGGCGAAATATTATGGCTTTCCTGTGTATGTGAACGTGTGCTTGACGGATGCGAAAGTTCCGGATGCGCAGGCGGGCACCGAGAAGGGCACGAGCCTGCTTCTGGCGGTTCTTGCCAGTGCAGATACTTTCGGGCACTGCGGTATCTGCGGCACCGACCACGCTGGCTCATTGGTGTGGCTTGCTCTCGATCATGAGATAATGGACTATGTCAGGCGAGTCGCTCGCGGTTTCGAAGTTGATACCGGGATGGTGGCTGCCGACGTTGTGAGCAAGGTCGGCCCCGGCGGCAATTTCCTGGCCGAGGAGCACACGGTACGGCATTTCCGCAACGAACTCTGGCTTGCAGGCCCGGCATGGACCAGGCAAAGTTGGGACGGATGGGCGGCCAGCGGCGGATTATCAATGGCCGACCGCCTAACCGAGCAGGTAAAGCAGATTCTGAGCAGTCATGAGGCGGAACCTCTTGAAGACGGATTGATAAAGGAAGTTGATTCAATTGTCAAAGCCGCAGAGAAGGAACTTGGACCAGAATCGAAAGGATAAAACTATGACAGGCAAACTTTGCAAAGTATTGGATATTAGTATTTTTTTGTGGTGTTTGGTTTTTTCCGGCTGCCGGACGCCGGGCAGTGCCGGGCAGGCGAAACTGGACAGGCAGATCGAGAGCGGCACGTGGCGGATGTTAGCCGATGTGCCGGTAGGGCGATTCGGCGGGGCGGCGGCAGTTGTGGACGGTAAGCTCCATCTCTTTGGCGGAGTTAACATGAACCCGCACACACCCGAAGGTCAAGACAAGGCGCAGGCAGTTACATTGCATCATGTATACGACCCGGCTGAAAATGCTTGGTGGGAGGCCGGCCCGATGCCAGACAAAAAAGGCTGGCCCGCGATTGCTGTCTACCGGGATAAAATCTACATATTCGGCGGAGACAACGAGGCTATCGACAGGAGCATGACGACCGAGTCGTGGGTTTACGATCCAAAAACCGACACGTACGATTCGATCGCTCCGCTGCCGCATCCCCGTTCGTATTGCTACGGCGTGACGGTAGGGGGCTACATTTATATATTCGGCGCACGGACGCTGCGTTCGGACGGCCGGGCCGACCGAAGCACGTTTCGCTACGATCCGCGTAATGATACTTATAAACGAACGGCCGATATGCCGGAGGGAGCGCGCTTTATCGTACACGGCAGTTATAACAACTGCATTTACGCCGTGCATGGCGAGACGGACCTTGAGACATACGCCGATGGAGTTCTGAAGTATGACGTAGCACGCGATAGATGGATCAAGCTGAATGTGCTGCGGATCGAGCAGCGGAAATGGTATCTCAGCCAGCATTCGACACACGTTGCAATCGGCTCGAAACTGTTCATTCTTGGCGGCTGGAGTGCCGTGACAAACTCGCGAAGCAGTCGCGCGACCTATTTTGACATGGCGAGAGAGACATTCGGCGAAGTTGAGCCTATGCCGAACGGCCGATGCTGCGGCGCCGCCGGCGTTATTAACGACCGGCTCTATATCGCCGGCGGATTCTGGAAGTGGGTCGATGATGTCTGCGAGTGTACCGAGACGTGGGGATTTCCTTTTGAGAAGGAGTAGATGAGTACTATGCAGAAAAAGAATCTTTTGATTTTTCTATTGATGTTTCCGGCGATAATATTTGCCGCTGAACAACCTTTATATGGCAACAATTTCACATTGATTTGGCCTATTGCTGTTACCTCGAACCCGGCCGACGGGCTGGTTTCCTCGCCGGAGCCGGACTGGCCCCAGTGGCGAGGGCCGCGACGCGACGGCATTTCGGATGAGAAAGGTTTGCTTTCAAGCTGGCCTGACGGCGGACCGGAGCTCCTGTGGAAGATCGACGGGCTGGGCAAAGGATGGTCGTGCCCGATCATTGTTGGGCAGCGGATTTACATTACCGGTGATGTGGGCAGCGATTTGATCGTATTTGCTCTTAACCGCAGCGGAAAAATTCAGTGGAAGGTAAAAAACGGGCGGTACTGGAAGAATCCCTACCCCGGGGCGCGTGCGTGCTGCGTCTTCTCGGAAGGCCGGTTGTATAATATGAACGCGCACGGGCGAGTGGTTTGCCTGGATGCTGCTTCGGGAAAGGAACTTTGGGCTGTTAATATTCTGGAGCGGTTCGACGCTAAAAATATCACATGGGCGCTGAGTGAATGCATGCTTGTCGACGGCCGGAAGCTGATTGTTACGCCCGGCGGGAAAAAGGCTCTCATGGCCGCAATGGATAAACGCGACGGCCGGACAATATGGACCACAGAACCGCTCGGCGACGACCGCACATCGCACAGTTCGCCAATTCTATTTCGACATGCCGGACGCCGGCTGCTTACGAGCTGCTCGTCGGCGCACGGTTTCGGCGTCGATGCCGATACCGGCAAACTGCTCTGGACGGTCCCGCTGAAGAATCCGCACGGCGTTAATGCCAGCACGCCGGTTTATGGTTCCGGCAGCGTTTACTACGTTACGCCCTATGCCGAGATGGGCAGAGCCTACCGGCTCGTTGTTGACAACGAAGCCGTAACCGCCGAGCACATCTGGACATCTGGCCTGGATACCGTGACAGGCTCGGCGGTGCTTGTTGATAATGTGCTGTATTCGGCCGGCTACCGGGAATCGAAATGGTGGTTCGCAGTTGACTGGCAAACCGGCGAAACAAAATACGAGCTTAAAGACTTCACAACCGGCGCGGCAATTTACGCCGACGGCCGGCTCTATTGCCTCGATGAGAAGGGCTCCGTCGGTCTGCTGAAACCGGGCCGGGATGGTTTTGAAGTATGCGGACGCTTTGAACTGGTGGCAAAAAATGTCCGCGACGCCTGGACGCATCCGGTTATTCACGACGGCAGGCTTTATTTGCGTTATCACGATATGCTCTTCTGTTATAATGTGAAACAGCGTTAATACGAAATTGCTCTCGATTCCGATATATATAAAAGGCTGTTTATAATGTCTGATGTAAGGGGATTCATTATGAAGCAATTGGCGTACTTTATTTTATTATCGCTTATCACGGTAATATGTATATGTTTTATTGCCCTGAACATGAGATCTGTCAGGAGGGTATCGTCGGCCACGATTGAATTGGAGCAGTACAGAAAGAGAATTGCCGATCTCGAAGGGCAAATCAAAAAGGCAGGTTCTGAGAGGGACCTTGCGAAACAGCAGGTAAGCCGGCTCGAAGCTGAGGTCAAATCCCTGCTCGAACAGCGAAAGGCAGATCAGAAAGTTATTGAGAATCTCCAGGAAATGATGCAGCAGAGAAGTATTGCCGAAGTAAAACAGGATGCCAAAGATCAGACGGTCGTCGAGCAATCCACAGGATTCCTTACGGAGAAACCGCAGCAAAAAGTCGAACAGGCCGAAGAAGGAGTTATAAAATATGATGCCGAATTGGTGAGGGAGATGATGTCGTCAGGCGGTGGTCTCCAAGAAACTATTCGCCGGATCGTCACTTCCGAAGGGATCGATTCGACTTTACTTGAGCACAGCGGGAATCCGGCCCATTGGGTTGCCGCTGCGTCGCTGGCAAAAGACCCGGCCGAGTCCCTGGAATATCTCGAGCAGGCAGCCGAACTGTACCCGGAATCATCGATGGCTCTTACATCATTAATCGGGACATACATCACGCAGGATCGGATCGATGAATCGACTATGGCCTATATCGATCAGATGAAAAAGGTCGATCCGACAAATGCCCTCGCCGATTGTTACGCCGCGTATTGCCAGTTTACCGGCGGAGACGTCGAAGGGGCGCTTCAGTCCCTGTCACAGGCAAGTGTAAAAGACAGATTTGCCGACGACAGCATAGACCTGTTAATGGCGCGGAATGATTATTTTCTCACCGAAGGCTGTTCGGATTCGGTCGCGCTCGGCCTTTCGGCGTTCGATTTGCCCCTATCACATATGGGCATGCTCCGTCAGATAGGCGAATATGCCATGGTGCAGGCCGATACGCTTTACGGGACCGGCCGATACGAAGATGCCCTGCAGATCGTAACGGACGTCTCGAAGCTCGGCGGAACTCTCTCTTCGTCCGGCCGGTTTATCGTCAGCGACCGTGTCGGTATGGCTTTGCAGATATCTGCTCTCGAGAGGGCCAAACAGTTATACGAGGCATTGGGTGACATTACAAAATCAGCGGACGTTGATTCTCAATTGCAGGCCGTCGGCGACAGGTCAGAGACGATTGATATTATGGTTCAGGCCTTCGGAGGCGTTATGGCAAATATGAACGACCAGGAGCTTGCCGATTATGTCAACGGGACTATTCTCAACGGCGAGTTCTCGACGCTCCAGGATATACCCGAGATAGCGGACGCCCTCGAGCAGGCTCGCATACAGCGACAACAAGAATCTTCCGAAGCTTCTCACGCCCTAACCGAAGAATAACCGGCCCCATTTCTTCGAACAGGAGTTAACATGAAAAAATACTTTGTAATAAGCTTAACGGTTCTCATTATAGTAATGTCCGGTGTATTTGACTTGCATGCGTACGGCCGGCCTCACGAACTTCGCGCCGAACGCGACGGTGCGAATTATCGAGTGAAAATCCTGCTGGACGGTGAAGATATTATGCATTCGCCGCCGGAAGGCCTCTGGTCTATTGCCACCGAATGGAAAAATAGCTGGCCGGCCGGCTGGGTTCACGCCGGGCCGACTGAAGTTGAGCACGTGGCAGACTGGACGATCGTGCGGGGTAAGCTCGAAATCCCGGCGGGCACCTGGCGGCTCTCGGATTCGTACCGGCCCGAGGGCAACGTCATCAAGTGCGTCCGGCGGTTCGTCTGGGAGGGGTCTGCTGCGGCGGAATTCGTGACTCTCTCGGTTCGCTTTCAATGCCCGGGCCGGGGCTCGAAGGCCGTGCTTCCCGGCATACTCTATCACGGGAACCCGTCCGGAGCAAAAAGCGGCAGAGTTCCGGTTTACTCGGGCCAGCCGGGCCAGGAAGCCATCTATGAGGAGCACCGCTTTCCAATGCCCTACGCCAGCCTGGAATGGTCGGCCGGTGGCAGCCTGCAGGGAGCGGCGCTTCATTCATTGCCCTCGCCGGTCCCGCATGGCAATCGGGAAGACCAATGGTGGTCGCTCGGACTGATTGCTACCGAGCAAGGTACTGAATCGGTGCTTCTTTCCGGCCCATGTGCCTCGAATGGAAAGCGAAGCGTTATCAAAGCCCTCCAGCGAGGTTTTGTCACGTACGATAACGCTTATCTCAAAGTTCCGCCGGGCGCCATTATTGAAAAGACGTTCTACCTGGAGGCTTACGAGGTCGCCGGCAAAGGTTCGGGATTCCAGCAGCCGACACGGACTTCTCTGGAGATTTTTCGTCCCTGCTGCGTTGAAGGAATGCCCGAGTTTGGCCGGATAATCGAGGATAAATACCGCTTTGCCAAGACGCGGTGGTACCGGGACGGTGATATAGCCGGTTTTAAGAAATATCCCGACCGCAATTATTTCGTATTCGGCTGGTGCGGGCAAACCGCGGCATTGGGCTATGCGTTACAGGTCCTGGCCGATGGTCTGCATGACCCGAACGCCTTGAAGATGGCCACAAGGTCACTTGACTTCCTTTCGACGGCGGAATTCTACGATGAAGGTTTCTATACATGGTACGATTTCAAAGAACGAAAATGGCTCCAAAGGGGGCGGCCTGAATTACTTTCTCAGGGCCAGGCCATGCTGAATTTCGCCAATGCAATTCGCGCCGGCAGAGCAAAAGGGTTGGACGTTTCCCGCTGGGAACTATTTCTTCGCCGGGCGTGTGATTTTCATGCAAAAAGAATCTTAAAGGATGATTGGAAACCGCAATCCACCAATCAGGCCTTTTTTATTGCTCCTCTGTGCAGTGCTTATAAGCTTTTCGGCAAAAAGACGTATTGTCGGGCCGCGGTAAAAGCGGGCAGCGTATACGCGTCGAGACATCTGAGCATGGATGAGCCTTACTGGGGCGGCACTCTGGATGCCAGTTGCGAAGACAAAGAGGGCGCTTTTGCCGCCCTGCAGGGATTCATGGCGCTATATGAATTGAATCATGAGACCAAATATCTCAAATGGGCCGAGCACGCCTGCGATGTTGTCCTGACGTATACGGTCGTCTGGGATATCGACATGCCGCCGGGCCGGCTTCGCGACCACGATTTCAAGACCCGGGGCTGGACGGCCGTCTCGGTGCAAAACCAGCACATCGACGTCTTCGGCGTGCTGATCACGCCGGAAATCTATCGACTGGGACAGTACTTGGACTCAGATGAGTTGAAAAGAATCGCAATTCTGATGTATCGCAGTTGCGGCCAGCTCATAGACCCTTACGGAAGCCAGGGCGAGCAGCCATATCATACGAATTACGGCCAGCACGCAAAATACACCAGTCAACTAAAATCGAACGACCTGACCGGCCTGCGCGGAAATTACTTCGAAGACTGGACGGTTTTCTGGATTACCGCACATTTCCTTAACGCCGCCGCTCAATTTAAAGAGCTTGGCGTGCAGATTTCATACTAAGGATTCTGTGAAATCTACAGGTGTTCTGAAGCCTGATACCGCTGAATACCTTGAATTGTTAAGGTCCTAAAATAATTCGATTACGGCATATTCTGCAATCCTTTTTCCGTTCAAATAGGTTATTGTAAAGTCTGAGAATTTTGTTAATATATTGCGATAATGCCGGGTGGCGGATTATGTCTGGATTTTATCCGTGTTTCCCGGCGAATACTATTTAGGAGAGCACTATGAAAAATCAGAGACAAATTACTCGCAGAAGCTTTTTGAAAAGGACTGCCACCGCGGCAGGAGCGGCTGTTGCCATCCCGGCGATTGTTCCGGCATCGGTTTTCGGCGCCAATGCACCAAGCAACCGGATTGTTATGGGTGCAATCGGCGTCGGCTCGCAGGGCACCGGCGATATGCAGGGCTTTTTGAGCAAGTCAGAAGTGCAGATGGTGGCCGTCTGCGACGTCGATAAAAGCCATCGTGAAAGAGCCAAAAAAATCGTGGACGACATGTACGGCAATAAAAACTGCACAGCCTATCATGACTTTCGCGATCTGATCGGCCGGGGCGACCTCGATGCCGTGCAGTTGGCGCTGCCCGATCAGTGGCACGCAATTCCCGCTATCGCGGCTGCCAGGGCGGGCCTGGATATCCACGGGCAAAAACCGCTGGCCCGCTCCATTCGCGAGGGGCGCGCCATTTGCGATGCGGTTCATCGCTACGGCCGGGTCTGGCAGACGGGTAGCCAGCAGCGCAGCGATTATAAGTTCCGCCGGGCCTGCGAGCTTGTGCGCAACGGCAGGATCGGCAAAATTCTGAAGGTTGAAGTCGGCCTGCCGACGGGCGGCGGCACTGATGTCAAACCTGTGATGCCTGTTCCAGAGGGGCTCGACTGGAATTTCTGGCTCGGACCGGCACCTTACGTTCCGTATCGCGGAGTTTCGCACTGGGACTGGCGCTGGATCATGGACTACTCGGGCGGCCAGCTCACCGACTGGGCCGGACATCATATCGACATCGCCCACTGGGGCACGGGCTGGGATTATACCGGGCCGGTGGAAATCGAGGGCAGAGGCAACTACCCGACCGAGGGACTCTATAACGTGGCCACTCGGTACAAGTTCGCCTGCACGTATGCCGATGGGACGGTCTTGACCGTTGCGAATAATCAACAGCTCACGCAGGGCGCCAAGTGGTACGGCGAGACCGGGTGGATACACGTCAACCGCGGTGGATTAAACGCATCCGATGAAAAGATTCTGAGAGAAGAAATAGGCCCCAACGAAACCAGGCTTTATGAGAGCAGGGACCACAAGCAGAACTTCCTCGATTGTGTAAAGAGCCGGGAGCTGACGATTTGTCCCGTGGAGGTTGGTCATCGCTCGATCAGCGTGGGCCTGCTCGGTGAAATCGCCATGCTCACGGGGCGCAAAATTAAATGGGATCCCGAAAATGAAAAGATCATCGGCGACCCGGAAGCCAGCGCACTTCTCGGCCGGTCGTATCGGGAACCATGGATTCTCTAAATATTAAAGATTAGGAGCATAATAATGAAACGATACATCGTGATTCTACTTACATTTGTTTTGGTGAATATTTTGCCGCCGGAGTTGTCCTTTGCTGCCGAAGACTGGGAGAGTCTTTTTGACGGCAAAACCCTTAACGGCTGGATTCAGCGCAACGGAAAGGCAAAATACGCCGTCGAGGATGGTATGATTGTCGGAACCACGGTCCTGAATACGCCGAACAGCTTCCTCTGTACGGAGAAAAACTATACCGATTTTATCCTGGAGCTGGATTTTCTCGTCGAGCAGGGAATGAATTCCGGCATCCAGATTCGCAGCCACAGCTTCAAGCACTACAAGGATTACCGCGTTCACGGCTATCAGGTCGAGATCGACACCTCGGACAGGGCCTGGAGCGCCGGCATTTATGACGAGGCCCGAAGGGGATGGCTCTTTGACCTTAAGAACAAACCCGAAGCACAGAAAGCCTTTAGGCAGAACCAATGGAACCACTACCGCATCGAGGCTGTCGGCGACAGGATACAGACCTGGATTAACGGCGTTCCCGCCGCCGATTTGACCGATGACATGACATCAACGGGTTTTATCGCCCTGCAGGTTCATGGCTCCAAGCAGGCCGATAAGAAAATCAAATGGCGCAATATCCGCATCCAGGATATTACGCGCAAAGAAAATAAAGGCCCGCTGAAGGCACTTATCGTCGACGGTCAAAATAACCATGACTGGAAAGCCACTACACCTGTTCTAAAAAGCCTGCTGGAGGAAACTGGCCTGTTCACGGTCGAAGTGGCGAGATCGCCCGCTAAGAAACAGCCGATGGATTCTTTCAAGCCGGATTTCAATAAGTACGACGTCATCGTCTCGAACTATACCGGCGACAACTGGCCGAAAGAGACGCAGGATGCGCTTGTCGACTACATGAATAACGGCGGCGGCCTGGTCATTTTCCATGCGGCCGACAACGCGTTTCCGAAGTGGAAAGAATGGAACGAGATGATCGCAATCGGCGGCTGGGGCGGCCGAAACGAAAAATCCGGGCCAATGGTCCGTTACCGTGACGGCAAGGTCGTCTTCGACAACTCTCCCGGCCCGGGCGGAACCCACGGCCCTCAGCACGAATTCCAGGTTATAATCAGAGACCGTCAACATGCTATTACCGCGGGCCTGCCCGAAAAGTGGATGCACGCGAACGACGAGCTTTACAGCAAGCTCCGCGGCCCGGCGAAGAATATGGCGATTCTGGCGACCGCCTATGCCGACCCGGCAAAGCGGGGCACGGGCGAGCATGAGCCGATGCTGTTTACCGTACGCTACGGCAAGGGACGCGTATTCCATACGGTCCTTGGTCACGCCCCGGAACAGATGCGCTGCGTCGGATTCATTGTCACCTTGCAGCGCGGTACTGAGTGGGCCGCGACGGGCCGGGTTACGCAGGTTAATGTTCCCGAGGATTTTCCTACCGCCGAGAAGGTCAGCCTGCGTGCGGTTCTTTCGGCTCCTTACGAGGCAATCCAGGAGTACGACTTCGGCAAAACCCGCCGGGCGCTGGCGGTTATCGAGGAAGAGATTCGCAACGTCCCGCCGTCTTCGTTTGCAGCAATCGAGAACAGACTTCTCGATGCTCTAAAATCACCTAATACAACCTTTGCGGGCAGGCAGTTCGTTTGCCGGATGCTGCGCCGCGTCGGCTCGGACAAGTCCGTGCCGGCCCTGGCGAAGATGCTCTCCGACAAGGAGCTGTCGCACATGGCGCGATTTGCGCTGCAGTTTATGGCCGCTCCCGAGGCGGGCGCCGCTTTGAGGGAGGTTTTGCCAAAACTCGATGGCGACCTTAAGATCGGCGTAATCGGTTCTCTCGGCCAGCGGGCCGATCACCAGGCCGTGCCTGTCATTGCAGGGCTTATTGCCGGCGGCGATACCAATATTGCCCGTGCCGCGATCGAATCTCTTGGCAGAATCGGCGGCTCAGAAGCGGCTGGCGCGCTGGCGCGTGCTAAAGTGCCGGCAAGTCTTAAGCCTGCGTGTGATAATGCCTATTTGTTGTGCGCGGACAAGATGCTCGCCGAGGGGCAGGAAAGCGAGGCCGTACAAATCTATCGCGAGATGATTGCCCCGTCCAACAGCACATGGATTCGAATCGCCGCTTACAAAGGTTTGGTCCGTGCCGAGAAGGACAAAGCCATCCCTCTGATTCTGGCTTTGCTTAAGGACCGGGACCTCGATTTGCAGCGTGCGGCGGGAAAGTTCATCACCGAGATGCCCGGCACAGCCATCACTAAGGCCCTTGCTGAGCAGCTTGGTGGGCTTAGCCCCGAGGCTCAGGTTGTTCTGCTCAGCGCGCTCGAGGGTCGTGGCGATAAGGCCGCCGCTCCTTATGTCGCGAAAGCCGTCCGCAGCGATGACGAGGCCGTTCGTCTTGCTGCTATCAAGGCTCTTGCGGTTCTCGGTGACGCTTCCAACGTCGAGTTGCTTGCCGAGGTTTCCGCTTCGGGTGACACAACTGCAAGAGCGGCGATGGATTCTCTGGGCCGGTTCTCCGGTCCGGGTGTTGCTGCTGCACTGATTGGAGTTGCGCAAAGTCGTGCCGAGACCTCGGTTCGCATCAATGTTATTGAGACACTTACCAAGCGTCGTGAAGTCGAAGCAGTTGAAATTTTGTTCATTCTGACAAAAGACAGTAATCGCGATATTCGCCAGGCGGCTTATAAGGCCCTGGGTGTATTGTCGGGCCAGGAAGATTTACCCGCTATGGTATCTATGCTCCTCGCATCTAAAAGTAATGCGGATCGCAGAGACATTGAGCGGGCGATGATAGCAACTGTCGCCCGGCTCGAAAAGCCGGACGGCGGGCCGGTCATCGATGGCTTGGCCAAAGCAAATCGTACCGCCAGGCCTCATTTGCTGGCTGTGCTTTCACGCATCGGCGGGCCAAAAGCGCTTGATGCCGTTCGCGGCCAGGTGCTCAGCGAGGCTAATCAGGTTAAAGCCGCTGCCATTCGCGCTATGACGGACTGGCCCGATGCGGCGCCGCTTTCGGATTTGATGAAGATTGCGAAGAGCGACCGCGATTCGACCAGCCGGGTCCTGGCACTTCGCGGCTACATCAAACTGCTGGGAATTCCCGCCAATCGCGGAGCTGCCGAGACGGTCAAATTGCTGGCCGGAGCAATGGACGTTGCAAAGCGATCCGAGGAGAAAAAAGCCGTGCTCTCGGCCCTGCCAAAATATCCGTGCGAAGAGGCGATGGCTCTGGCGGAAAATGCGAAGAAAGATCGAGCTCTTACCGCCGAAGCCGAGCTGGCTGCAAAGAAAATAAAAGAGGCCCTGCTGAACAAGAGTCTGAAAGCCACAGCCTCACGCGACAACGGCGATGCAAATCGTGCCCTTGACGGCGAGCTTTCAAGCCGTTGGAGCACCGGCAGGCCGATGAAGCCCGGCGACTGGTTTGTGCTGGACCTCGGCGTCGAGAGCACGATAAAAGGCCTGACTCTCGATACCAGAAATTCGTCCAATGACTACCCGCGTGGATATGAAGTCTACGTCTCTTTCGATGGTGGAAGCTGGGGCAAACCCGTTATTACCGGCAAGGGCACCAATCCCATCACCGAAATCAAGTTCGGCAAACAGGTACGCACCAGATTCATTAAGATCCTGCAGACCGGCTCATCCGACAGTTGGCACTGGTCGATCCACGAGCTAAAGCTCGAGCTTGAATAACCGGTAGAGTGTGCATCGCAAACCATTTATTGATTGTGGAGGCATGAAGGGCTCTTTTCTTCACCCTGAGCGGAGTCGAAGGGTGTTAATGTTCTCGGTTTTGAATCAGATCGACGAATTGCAGGGCCTGTAATTGCGTCAGGCTGTCGACGATTATATCGGCTCTATGCAGGTCAGTCCGCTTCCTGGTGGTCGTTACGGCCACGACCGGCATGCCCGCGGCCTTGCCGGCTTCGATGCCCTGGACCGCATCCTCGACGACTACGCAACTGGCGGCGCCGATTGAGAGTTTTTCGGCGGCCTTGAGAAACGTATCCGGCGCCGGCTTGCCGTTGGTTACATCCTGGCCGGTAACATAGGCATCGAAATAATCCCTCATATCCGTACGCTCTAAAACAAGCTCCAGGTTGGCCCGCGGCGCCGATGAGCCGACCGCCAGTAAAAAACCTTCACTCTTTAAGTCTATGAGCAGCGATTTTGCTCCATCCGACGGGGCCAGTTTCTCGGATATAAGCTCGCGATACCGCTGTTCTTTCCAATCGGAGAAGCCGTCGACCTCTCTGGAAGAGGCATCCCTGCCGAGCAGCATTGGGATTATCATATAATTCTGCATGCCGAAGGTGCTGTAGAAGAACTCATCCGTCATGGAAAAGCCTTCTTTCTCGGCCAGATCGAACCAGGATTGCTTGTGTGCCCATCCGGTATCGACCAGCACGCCGTCAAGATCGAAAATTACGCCCCTTTTATTATCAACTTCTCTCATTTGAGGAAAAATCCTTCATTATTAGCTTAATAACTATGATGTGGAATAAGGTGGTAAAGCAATTTGAAATCTCTGATTTTCAGTTGATGATTTTAAGCTGGAAACAGCAAATTGGCAATCATAAATCCAAATTCTATGAGAATATCCCTCTTTTTTCTTGAGTGTCGTAAAAATTTAAACAATACAACGGCGATTTTGGCCTAAAAAAGCCGATTGAAAAAAAATATTTAAAATTTTCCAATTTTGTTATCTACATTTGGCCTGCGAGAAACGCTGTTGATTATGAGTATGTAATTTTATGAAGGGTCTTTGCGCTGACAGCGAGGCTTTGATGTTGGTTTATTGTTTTTGGTAGTTTTAGGTGCGGTGGCGCCGGAGGTATGAGAAAGGCAACTTTCCATGCCTTCGGCTGCCTATTATAAGGAGTATTATCTGTGCATAAGGACCATGACGTTTTTATTGAAGGGATTGAGCAGGAGAAAAGACTCGAGCTGACATTTTTCAACAGGAAACTTCGCCGGGATGTTGTAAGTCTGTGTGCTCCTTTGCATTACGGCAAGAGCCTTGCCGGTGTGGATGATATGGACTGTTATTATCTGTGGGATTTCGAGGCCGAAAAGGGCAGTAATTTCCTGGCTTTATCGCCCTCACAGATAGTCAGTATGGAGTTGACAGAGGATGATTTTTGTGTCTATGATTTTTATAGCCAAAGCAAGCGAGCAGAATATCCCAACACTTAAAGCCGGATTGTTCCGCCGCGGGTGCGGTAGCTTCGGTTTAGAGTTTTGGCTTATTCTGCATAGATTTTTCTTAGACCTTCCACGAGTCTTCCGATACCTTCGGCGGCGGTTTGTTTTTGGAGGGCTCCGTATGCGACACGAAGGTAACATTTGTCTTGCATGCCGAAAGTCATGCCGGGGATGACGGCGACTTTGTGTTTTTCGATTAGCTGCCGGACGAGATTCATTGGGTCCGAATCCTTGTATACGCGCAGCAGGAAATAAAAAGCGCCATTTGCGGGAGGAACGGTGACTAAATCAGCGATGCCTTCCAGCTCATCCAGGCATGTTTTTCGGATTTCAGTGGTCATTTTCAGCTTCTGACGGCAATACGACCGGCCGGCTTTCATCGCTCCGACGGCGGCCCACTGCGAAATGACCGGAGGGCAAATTAAAGTAGTGTCCTGAATTTTGCGGACCGGCATGAAAAGATGCTCCGGGATGACCATCCAGCCGATTCGCCAGCTTGCGAAGCCATACGCTTTAGAGAGAGAAAACAGAGAGATTGTATGACCGCCGGCCCCGACAATCGAGCCGGGCGAGAAGTGTTCGGTGCCGTCATAAGTGAAATACTCATAGGCTTCATCGCTGATGTGGTAGATACCGTTTCGGCGGCAGATTTCATTGACCTTTCGCAAGTCCGACTCGCGATAGACCGCGCCGGTCGGATTGTTGGGCGAGATAGTAACGACTGCCCGGGATCGGTCCGTAATCGCGGCGGCGATTGCTTCGGGCTGCAACTGGTAGTTGTCGTCGGTTGGTACGCAGACGGCTTTGCAGTCGGCAATCGCTACCGCCATCTCGTGATTGAAATAGTAAGGCAGTTGCAGAATTATCTCGTCGCCCGGGTCGGTAATCGCGAGAACCGCGTTGACGAATCCCATGTTTGCGCCTGCGGTTACGACGAGCCGGCTGCCGTCAAGGTATATTTTGTTCTCGATTTCAAGCTTATGTTCGATTGCTTCGAGCAGCTCGCCGATGCCCTGGACGAGTTTGTACTTATGATTTTCCGGGTCGGCCAGGAACTTCTCGATAGCCTCAACGGCCTGCGGGGGCGGGCCGTAATAGGCGACGCCCTGGCCGAGCGAAATCGTGCCGGGATTGCTGCGAATCAGCTCGCCGACCACCGGGATGATCGGCGACTGCACGGATTGCATCCTGAGACTGTCGTACATCGAATATGATCCCCGCTGTCAGACTACATAAGTCGAAGCTGCTGTATCTCCGCCCCGGCCGGTCCAGTTCGTATGGAAGAATTCGCCTCGTGGCTTATCCACACGCTCGTACGTATGGGCGCCGAAGTAATCCCGCTGGGCCTGCAGGAGATTGGCTGGCAGACGGTCGTGGCGATAGCCGTCATAGAAATTCAGAGCAGAATTGATTGCCGGCATCGGAATACCCATTTCAACCGCTGCGGTTACTACCCGCCGCCAGGAGTCTTGGGCCTTTTCGACCGCATCCTTGAAGAACGGATCGAGCAGCAGATTGGTCAAGTTGGGATTGTTGTCGAATGCTTCCTTGATTTTGCCTAAGAAAACCGAGCGGATAATGCAGCCGCCACGCCACATCAGGGCGATGCCGCCGTAATTCAGGTTCCAGTTGTGTTCCGTCGCCGCCGCTCGCATCAATTGATAGCCCTGTGCGTAGCTGACAATTTTCGAGGCGTAGAGGGCCTGACGCAAATCGTTGAGGAAGGCCTTTTTGTCGCCGGTGAATTTTGGTTTAGGGCCCGAGAGGACCTTCGATGCGGCAACTCGTTCTTCCTTTAGTGCCGACAGACAGCGTGCGAAGACAGCCTCGCCGATGAGCGTTAAAGGCTGGCCGAGATTCAGCGCCTCGATTGCGGTCCATTTGCCGGTACCTTTCTGGCCTGCGGTGTCGAGGATAAGGTCGATGACTTCGTTGCCGTCCTCGTCCTTGTAGCCGAGGATGTCTCGGGTGATTTCGATAAGGTAGGAATCAAGCTCGCCTTTGTTCCACTCGGTGAGGCACTCGTGCATTTGCTGGTTGGTCATGCCGAGACCTTCTTTCATCATCTGGTAGGTTTCGCAAATCATCTGCATGTCGCCGTACTCGATGCCGTTGTGGACCATTTTGACGAAGTGTCCGGCGCCGTTTTCGCCGACCCAGTCGCAGCATGGTTCGCCGTCCTCGGTCTTGGCGCAAATCGCCTGGAAGATGGGGCCGACGTGCTCCCATGCCGGCGGTGAGCCGCCGGGCATTATCGACGGGCCGAGCAGAGCGCCTTCTTCGCCGCCCGAGACGCCGGTGCCGATGTAGAGCTTGCCCTTGCTCTCGACGTACTCGGTTCGCCGCATCGTGTCGGGAAAGTGCGAATTACCGCCGTCGATGATGATGTCGCCGTCTTCGATGTGGGGCAGAACTTTATCGATGAAGGCGTCGACGGCTTCGCCGGCCTTGACCATAAGCATAATCTTGCGGGGTTTTGTAAGGTTCTCGGCCAGCTCTTCGATGCTGTGACAGCCGATGATATTTTTGTCTTTTGCACGGCCTTCGATGAACCTGTCCACTTTCGATACAGTTCGGTTAAAACAGGCTACCGTGAAGCCTTTGCTTTCCATATTGAGGATGAGGTTTTCACCCATAACCGCCAGGCCTATAAGGCCGATATCAGCTTTTGCCATTTTCTCAAACTCCTTTCGCGTTTTATTGTTCGTATCTTGCTGTACGAGGTACGTAATTACTACTTTGGTATTGTCGGAATATAGCCGTTAGACAAACGATGCAGAACTTCGCCGGCATGATGCACGACAAGGATTCCTTCATCTTCTCTATTCTCGTACTCGGCTATATTTATATCATCAGGATTCATATAGTCAAGGTTTACTTTTTCGCAGCGCTGTTTACTTATCTTCGTGGCGAGCACGACATTGACTCGCGGTTTTTCCACGCCGTCAATGAAAGTGCCGATGCCCTTAACGTGGGTGGAATGGGCGATTATACCCCTGGGAACTCCGGCGAAATCTTCCATCCGCTTGAGGAAATAATCGCGGGTGTGATAGCCGATTTTATCGAGCCATTTGCCGTGGGTGTACGAAATTTCGGTGATATGCGGGGCATAAATAATCAGCGTGGCGCCGTCGGCGAGAATCGGCTCAAGCTTGTACATAACTTTGCCCGCCGTCCAGATATCGTCGTACATTTCCGGTGCGATGCCGAGAATCGTATTATAGGGCTTGCCCTTGTACGTGATATGAACCTGCTCGGACAAATCCGCGGCTTTTTCCCATGCTTCAACCGCGTCACCGATGAAGATGCCCTTGAGCTTATCCTCCAGCGCGACGATGGCGAACAGCTTGTGCGGCATCGTAATAAAAGATGCCGCTTTTTCCACCACCTTTCTCGTCGGCGTCCATTTGTTACCGTTAATTACCGGATTTGTTATCACGCCGCCCAGCCAGTGGAAAAAGTGGATGATATCGTCGCCGGCGATACCGGGGAAGATGTACTTATGCCCGCCGGAGAAACCAACTACCTCGTGCGGAAATACGGGGCCTAAGATGAAAAATTCATCGTACTCGAAGAGCAGCTTGTTGATTGCCACGTTAACTTCTTCGCGAAATAAACCGCCGCTGATCTGCTCGATTTCGTCGGCGGAGATTTTGCCGATGGAAGTAAACGTCTGCGGATTTTCCCATTCGTGGTTGAAGAATTTTACCGCGGCGTATTTATTTTTTCGCTCGTCCGGCGTCATGCTGAGCCTGTCGCAAATCTGCTCTTCGCTCATCGGCTGGTGGGTACCCAGCGCTACCAGGCAATCGACGGCCTTTGCTTTTGGTCCGATGAACTCGTATATGATTTTGAATATCTCGCCGATTGGGCCAGACCGCGTATTGTCGGGGATTATCAGCAGGATTCGTTTGCCGACATAATCATTATGTGAAAAGAACTCGCCAACCGCTTCATGCGCCAGCTCTATATCGACACAAGCCTCTTTATTTTGTCGCTCAATTACCATTGTTCATATTTCTTTCTTAAGCTTTACTGTTTAAGCATTGCTCTGTTGCCAGGGCGGCAGCTCCGGCAGATACGACTCGAATTCCGCGATGAGTTTTTTCTCATACTCGCCTGCGAATTCTCCGTTGATAAATTTGCCGAACGCTTCATCGCCGAATCGCTTCCATGATTCGATTTCGTCGCCGGGATTGATGGGATAGAACAACGCATCGTTGATCCCGGCGGCCACCATGTCACCCGGCGCATCGCCGATCATCAGGACATGGTTCTTCTCGTATTTGCCCTTTGCGGCATAGCTGAGGTGTTGAGTTTTTGTTCCCATTTCCTGGCCGGCTATAACCTCGGCGTATTTAGCGATGTCGTGCTCCTGCCATTCGCGCTTAAGAGCTTCGTCGGGTGTGCCCGAAACGACAATAACATCGGCCGAAGACTGGATTTTTTCCAGCGACTCACGCACATAAGGGAACGGCGGCATTTCCTTAACGATTTCTTCGACGGCCCAGTTGACACGTTCACTCCAGACAAGTGCGAGTTGAAGCTCTTTTTTGACTTCCGGGTCGGCGGCATTCTCGATGGCCTGCCTGAGGCCGTCGTTACTGAGCAGGCTTTCCGGATTGTCGACCCATGCGAAATAATGCGGATATTGGGGAACTTCGAATCCTCTGGCCTTTGTCATCGGATGCTCCGGCAGCAGTTCGGCAATGATTCGTTTGGTCGTTTTGTGCCGGTTGGCGCCCCGCGTTTTGGAAAACAGATCCGCGAATTCCTTGCATTCACGGGCCGCCCGGGCAACCGGCTGCAGGCCGAAGCAGGCAATCAGCCAGGGGCAGAAACATTCGCGCTGCTTGATACCCATCGTATCGAAAGCGCTGCCGTCGGAATCTATGCCGACGAAGAATTCGTGCTTTGGTTCGAATTGCTTCAACGGCTTTGCCGGATCAATATCGGCCATAGTTTTTTCTTGTATCGTATTCATCGTTTTTTGCCTGACGCATTACGCTGTACGCAGAACGCATAACGAATCAGACTCCGCTGAAGGCCGAGAATCCGCCGTCTACGGGTACGACTATACCGGTGACGAATTTCGCCGCATCGCTCAGCAGCCATATCGCGGTTCCAATCAGTTCTTCCGGCTGGCCGAATCTGCCCATCGGCGTATGGTCGATAATTGTTTGGCCGCGGGCGGTCAGCTCGCCGGTTTTCTCGTCGGTCAACAGGAAGCGGTTCTGTTCGGTCAGGAAGAATCCCGGTGCTATCGCGTTGACGCGGACGTCTTTGGAGTAGTTCTGGTTAATATGCACGGCCAGCCACTGCGTGAAGTTGCTTACCGCGGCTTTGGCCGCCGAATAGCCGGGGATCTTTGTCAGCGGGCTAAATGCACACATGCTGGAAATATTCAGGATTATCCCGCCGCCGCTTTCGGCCATTTCCTTGCCGAAGACCTGGCTCGGCAGCAGAGTACCGATGAAATTCAGGTTGAAGACAAACTGTAATGCCTCGCTCGGCAAATCGAAAAAGGACAAGTCCGGCGACGTCGTGGCTTCTTTTTTGTTACCGCCGGCCCCGTTAATCAGGATGTCGATTTTGCCATACACGGAATTAATTTCCTCTTTTGCTGCTTCCAGGCTCTTTTTGTCCAGCACATCGCACTTAACCGCAATGGCCAGACCTCCGTCGGATTTAATTTCTTCCGCAACTTCGGCCGCGGCAACTTCGGCCAGGTCGAGAATGGCAATCCTCGCTCCAGCCTTGGCCAGAGCCAAAGCCATCGCGCTGCAGAGAACGCCCCCGCCCCCGGTAATTGCAATTGTCTTGTCTCTCAAGTCAAATAAATCACTCATTATACCTTCCTCCTTGCTTAAATATACTCACTTAAGAAATTCACACAAATCTTGATTAAATCACACGCTTGGGGCAGAATATACAACGAAAAGATTGATAATTCAACAGTTTTAAAACCCATGATTAAATGTATTGACTGTTATTCTGAACGTAGCATAGCGCAGTGAAGAATCTCTTTGCCAAGTTCTGATCCCAGATGCTTCGCGATGCTCAGCATGACAGAAAGAGAGAATTTACATTCTGTTGAGTGCTCTTAGCTTCGTGTATTTGGTTCGGAAAACACCGATTGAAGATTATTAGGGGTAAATTATGACAAATTATATGATAGAACGTTTTGACGATATTGATCCGGTTAAATGTCCGTGCGGCTTTGCAAAAAGGGCGTTTGCCGTGCCGGAGAATTCCACCGCCACCATGCACATCGTTGATATCCGGGAGGATTCGCAAGTGCATTACCATAAAACACTGACCGAAATCTACCTCATTCTCGAAGGCTCCGGCCAAATGGAGTTGGACGGCCAGATAATACCGGTCGAGCCTTTTACAGCCATCTTCATCAAACCCGGCTGTCGCCACCGGGCCATAGGAAAAATGAGGATAATAAACGTCTGCATCCCACCTTTTGATGCAAAAGACGAATGGTTTGATTAGCACAAGTGGCTTACTTATGGTATAATACAAGTATGATTAGACTTCAGAAAGACCGGACCAGGCTAAGGAAACTGAGTGACGATGACGATAACTTCGTGGATGCGACGCCGGCCGAGCGCCTGGGCATAATGTGGGAGCTGACCGCCGAACTGTGGTCTTTGAAAGGGCAGGACTATGCTCAACAGCGATTACAAAGACATGTTGCAAGTCTTGTTGGACAACGGCGTTAAATTCCTCCTGGTTGGTGCCTATGCGATGGGTGCGCACGGATATCCCCGCGCGACGGGCGACATTGATATCTGGGTCGAGCCGTCGGCCGAGAATTCTGAGCGGGTCTATCGCTCAATGGAGGCGTTCGGCGCCCCGCTCCACGAGATTGATGATGCTACGTTTGCCACGCCCGGCGTCGTCTTCCAGATCGGCGTCGCACCCCGTCGGATCGATATAATCACCACAATAAGCGGCGTTGAATTCAATGAAGCTTATCAGCAGCGGCAGATCGTCGAAATCGAAGGCCTTTCCATCACGATCCTTTCTCTATACGATCTAATACGAAATAAAAAGGCGACAGGCAGAGATAAAGATCGTCTCGATGCGGATCAATTAGAGAAGTAGATGCCATGATACGTAAGACCGTTAAGAAACGTGATTTAGATAGCTTCTCGGAGATCAGGCAGAACCTTGAGTATTGGCTCAGCCGGTCTCCCGAAGAGCGCCTCGCGGCGGTCGATGCCCTCAGACGTTATTATTATGGAGCTTCACACAGACTTCAAAGAGTTGCTCGAGTTGTTCAACAAGAACAAAGTTGAATAACTCGTCGTCGGAGGCTACACTCTGGCCTTTCACGGTGCACCGCGCTTTACCGGCGATATCGACCTGTTCGTAAGGCCGGTCCGCGAGAACGCCGTGCGGATCCTCAATGCTCTGAATGAATTCGGCTTCGGTTCGCTGGACCTGTCTGAGAATGATTTCACCATGCCGGGCAAAGTTATCCAACTCGGCGTTCCTCCCGTACGCATTGATATTATAACAAGCCTCAGCGGAGTTTCATGGGAAAAGGTTAATGTGAATAAAGTCTCCGGCCGATACGGCCAAACCCCGGTTTATTTTATTAGTCGGGAAGATTTCATTACCAATAAAACGGCGACCGGCAGAAAAAAAGACGCCGCTGACATGGAAGCCTCGGAGAGGACTAAAATATCGTGCTATATGAGAATTGTATTGATTAATCAATATTGAATGTTTAACATTATCTCCAAGAATGATATGAAATCCCGGCAGGAGATGTGATGAAGATTTTGATGATTTTGCTGCTTTGTTTGATGGCACTTATAGCAGGGTGTTCTCATTCACCTAACGGAACATTGTCCTTATGGCAAGAGCGCCAAATGGATGACGATCGAAGAATCTATGGAAGCCCTTACGATAGCTCTCATGACAGCCCAGGCCAGTGGCAGAGCGTTTGGCTGCCTACCCCATATTGAAATTGAGTCCTGATTTTATATCCCGGCCATTGGCCGGTAATCCGAAGCTATACAATTCCCACGTCTTTTCCACATAACTGTTGCCGGGTATTGTCCCGGAAGCCCGATTTGCCCTGCATTATCCCGATTGGAAGAAAAAATTGTTGGCGGCAATTGTCATTTAACCGGATTAAGGCTATTTACAAACCAGACGACAATCGGTATTATAACCGGTATATATGCCGATGTAGCTCAATGGTAGAGCACAGCTTTCGTAAAGCTGAGGTTGTGGGTTCGACTCCCACCATCGGCTATGGCCAGAGGGTAATCTTGCCAAAAGGATGTTGTACGATGATGGTAGATGAGTTTGATGCAAAAGAACAATTCGTTGAAGCAAATACTTAAGGAACTCGGCAAAGTCGTCGTTGCCTATTCGGGCGGTGTGGATAGTACGTTTCTGCTCAAATCGGCGGTCGATACGCTTGGGGCGGATAAGGTTCTGGCGTGCATGAGTGTTGGGCCGTCCGAACCGAGTAATATATATGAAAAAGCAGTACAGTTCGCCGGTAGCATCGGTGTCGAATTTCAGACGATCGATGCCGATGAGCTGAACGATCCGGATTTCACAGCCAACAAAGCCGACCGCTGCTTTCATTGCAAGTCGCATCTTTGCAAAACTCTGCGGGATATCGGGAAACAGCGAGGTTTCGATAATGTGATATTCGGCACGAATTTCGACGATTTGGACGATTTTCGGCCGGGCAACCGTGCCCTGAAAGCCTTCGGCATCCGCTCGCCCCTTGCCGAGGCCTTGCTCACCAAGGACGACATTCGGGCCTTGAGCAGAGAAATGAATCTGCCGACGGCCGAGCAGCCCGCTTCGCCGTGCCTGGCTTCGAGAATTGTCTATGGGCTGGAAGTTACCGAGCAGCGATTGCAGCAGATTGACGAGGCGGAGAATTTCCTGAGAGAGTTGGGACTGGTTGAATTTCGCGTTCGACATCATGATACCGTTGCCCGGATCGAAGTTAAGCCGGAGGATATCGAGAAGGTTACAATCGAGCCGGCCCGTTCGCAGATTGTCGAAAAGTTGAAGTCGCTCGGCTTTAGGTTCGTAACCGTTGATTTGCAGGGTTTCCGCTCCGGCGCGCTTAACGAGGCGCTCTCGGAGCAACAAAAGCGAAAAAATCTCTGATTATATGAGCTAAAGAATTTGACAAAATCTACAAGGAGTCAGTTATGTACCGTAAAAGACCATCCATTGTGACACATTTGTTCTTGTCGTTGGCAATTCTTCTTGGTTTGTGGACGTTCTTTGGTTTATGCTGCGCCGATGCGGCCGGTGCGGGAGCCGACGAGCTTAAGCTGCAGGTAATGACGTTCAATATCCGCTACGGCTCGGCCAATGACGGCGAGAACCATTGGAAGAACCGCAAAGAAATGGTCTCCGACGTTATCCGCGACCATCCGAGCGACGTAGTCGGCCTGCAGGAGGCACTGCGTTTTCAGATAGACGCGATTCGCGAGGACCACCCCGTGTACGGCGAGATCGGTGTCGCTCGCGAGGACGGCAATAACGAAGGTGAGTATTCGTCCGTCTTATATCGTACGGACCGCTTCGGCGTGGGCGAGTCGGGGACTTTCTGGTTCTCCGATACGCCCGAGGTGGCCGGCTCGAACACCTGGGGTAATGCCTGTGTCCGAATCTGTTCCTGGGCCAGGCTCATCGAGACCAAAACGGGCAAAGCGTTCTATATCTATAACCTTCACCTGGATCACGTCTCTCAGCCTTCGAGGGAAAAAAGTGCAGTACTACTGGCCGAACGTATTGAGAATCGAAGGTATAAAGAACCGTTCGTGGTGACGGGCGATTTTAACGCCGGCGAGGATAATCCGGTGATAACCTATCTGAAGGGCCAGATTGCTGTCGAGGGCCCGGATGGGAGCAAAATGAAAACGGCGGTTCCCATGGTAGATACATTCCGCGTGCTGCATCCGGACGCAAAAGATGTCAGAACCGGTCACGGTTTCAGGGGTACTCGCCGGGGCAATAAAATCGATTACGTATTTGTGCCGACGGGGACGAAAGTTCTCGAAGCGCAGATTCTGTACGATAACGTTGACGGGCGATATCCTTCCGACCATTATCCGGTAATCGCATCTTTTTTTTTACGACCGGTAAAACCTGGTATGTAGACGGCGAATCCGGCGACGACCAAAATTCCGGCAATAGCCCCGGCAGTGCGTGGAAAACTCTTGCCGCTGTGAATGCCCGTGTTTTTGCTCCCGGCGATATAATATTATTCAGAGCCGGCACGAATTATACTGGAATGCTCCAGCTCAAAGGCTCCGGCTCGGAGGCCGGGCCCATCGTAGTCGATATGTACGGCCGGGGCGAAAAGCCTTGTATCGACGGCGGCGGCATTCAGGATACGATTCTGCTGGAGAACATTGAGTACTGGGAGATCAGCAATATCGAAATTACGAACCTCGGCCCCACTCGCGCGAGCTGGCGCACGGGTGTAAGGATATCCGCCAACGGCGGAGGAACACTGCGGCATATCCATCTTAAAAATCTGTACGTACACGATGTCAACGGGAGCAATGATAAGTCGAGGGAAGGTTGCGGCATCTTCTTCGAGTGCAAGGGCCGGAAGCCATCGCGTTTCGACGGTCTGCTGATAGAAGGTTGTCATCTTGTCCGCACGGATCGCAATGGGATTTGCGGAAGGTCGTCTTTTATCAATCGTTCACGCAACTGGTTTCCAAGTCTGAACGTGGTAATACGGGGCAATCTTCTGGAAGATATCGGAGGCGACTGCATCAAGCCGTGGGGCTGCGACGGCTGTATGGTCGAATATAACATCGTACGCGGCGGCAGGATGCGGGCCGAAGATTACGCCGCGGGCATCTGGCCCTGGAGTTGCGACAATACGGTGATTCAGTTCAACGAGGTCAGCGGGATGAAAGGTACGAAGGACGGCCAGGGCTTCGATTCCGACTATAATTGCCGCAACTCGCTCTTTCAGTACAACTACAGCCACGACAACGACGGCGGATTCATGCTGATCTGCTCGCCGGCGACTTCATCCAGGAACATCGGTTGTGAGGGCACGGTCATCCGCTATAATATCAGCCGGAACGACGGCGCCCGTATCTTTCATATAGGCGGCCGGCCGCGGAACACGAAAATCTATAACAATGTTTTCTACGTCCCCGACCGACGGGATATTTATGCCGTACTTTGTACCGATTGGAACGGCTGGGCGGAAAATACGCATTTCTGCAACAATATCTTTTATGTTAACGGGAAAGTGCGATATGAGTTCGGACGGAGCACAAATAATGTTTTCGAGCATAATGTTTTCTATGGCAACCATGAAAATCCGCCGGAGGACCCGTTTGCGATTGCAGATAATCCCATGCTCGTTAATCCCGGCGGCGGCGCCGACGGGCTCGATTCTTTGGACGGCTATAAGCTGAAGCCCGGTTCTCCCTGTATCAGAGCGGGCCTGGCGGTGGAGGATTGCGGCAGCCGGGACTTCTGGGGCAACCGGCTGCGAGATGATACTAATCCGGATATCGGAGCCCAGGCGGTCAATCCGTAGCCGGATTCCAACTTCAACGTACCATGTTGATTCCGGTTTGTTCCTCGAACAGGTTGCGATAGCTCGCCGGATGGTACAGCTTGAAGTCGATCGCGCGGATATATTCCTCGGGCCCGCAGTGCCGAACGTTTTCGATTAGCGAGGAAATTTGCTTTTGCGAACGAAAAGCGGTGATCGCCTTGAGCTTTTTTTCCAGATACGACATCGGTGTTCGCATACGAAGCGTCGGCGGTTCGGCAAAGTCGCAATAGACCGCATAAGTGTTTACATAAGGCACATTGTTCAAAGGCTTGCCCAGTTCGGGCCAGATGTTACCTGCTGCGTGGAACATGCTGATAAGGAACTCCTCGTAAATAATACGATGGTCCGGATGCAAATCATTCCAGGTCGGTAAAAAGCACTGCGTCGGTTTTATCTTTCTCAGGTGATGCGTGAAGGCATTCTGCAGGTCGGTAAAGCCGCTTATTTGCACGGGATCGTCCGGATTAGCCGACCGCCGGCCGCGATGATTGCTGAGCTGGCAATCCGGGAAACCGAGCCAGACAATATTCTTCTTCGGTATACCCAGGCTTTGATAGCATTCGTAACTTTCGTTCCGCCGGATCTCGGCGATAGTGTCTTTCTCGTCAAGACTGCAATAGCCCATACTGCCGTCGGTAACGATTAGGATATGAACGGGGACTTTCTCACGCTTGGCCAGTTGAATCAGCAGACCTGCTCCCAGAACCGCATCGTCATCATGGGGGCTTATCATCAGAAGCCGTTCTTTTTTGCCTTGCCAGTGCCGTGACACTTCGGCAAGTTTCGAGCCTACCCGTCGTTCGTTGCCGACTAAACGTACAAATTCGATTTTTTCTTGCATTCGTCCGAACTCACAATTAGATTATGAATTTAACCGTAAAAAGCAGGGCTGTTAATTTCTACAATACAAGGATGTAACAAAGATGGATATTATAGGCAGCTTTAGGGAAAAAGCAAGGGGGAAAAACCTTTCGGTTGTTTTGCCCGAGGGCAAAGACGAGCGAATCATTCAGGCCGCTCGGAAACTCAAGGACGAAGATATTGCCCGGCCGATTGTGCTCGGAAAAGCCGAACAGCTCGCTGCGGCGATAGAAAAAGCCGGCGTTACTCTTGACGGTATCGAGACCGTTAATCCGAAAGAAAGCAAGAAGCTCGATTTCTATGCCGAAAGATACAGCGGCCGGAGAGAAGGAATCTCAGTCGCCGTGGCAAAACGCATCATCGTCAAACCGCTTTTCTATGGAGGTATGATGGTTGCCTGCGGCGATGCGGATACCGCCGTGGGCGGCGTAGCCAGCGCGACGTCAATTCTGATTCAGGCGGGTGTCTTGACCGTCGGTCTGGTCCCGGGCATTCAAACTCCATCCAGCTACTTTCTGATAGTAATTCCGAAATTCCTCGGGGAAAATGACAAGGCCTTTGTTTATGCCGACTGTGCCGTCAACGTCGATCCGAGCGCCGAGCAATTGGCTGATATTGCCCTTGCTTCTGCCGTAAGTGCAAGGCGGCTGTTGGGCCAGGAGCCTCGAGTGGCTCTGCTGTCATTCTCCACCAGGGGAAGTGCCGCCGGTGCGAGCGTGAATAAAGTCAGGCAGGCTTTGGAAATAGCCAGAAAGCGGGAGCCCGGCCTGGCTATCGACGGGGAGTTTCAGGCCGACTCGGCTATTGTTCCGAGGGTAGCCGCTAAGAAAGTCAAAGATGGAAGCGCCGTTGCCGGAAAGGCCAACGTCATCATTTTTCCCGACCTCGACTCGGGAAACATCGCCTATAAGCTCACTCAGTACATGGCCGGCGCCCAAGCCATCGGGCCGTTCCTGCAGGGATTTGCAAAACCCATAACGGACCTTTCGAGAGGGGCTACAGTGGATGATATTATTGCGACGGTGATACTTACTTTGGGGCAGGTATTGGAGAATGCAGCTCTCGTATGAAATGACTAAAAACCGAGTTTGGAAGGATGGTATCGGCTATGAAAGTACTCGTAATTAACGCAGGCAGTTCCTCGGTTAAATATCACTTGTACCGGATGCCCCGGGGTGAGGTTCTTGCCCGAGGACTTGTCGAGAGAATCGGAGAAGAAAGCTCCAGACTGTCCCATTTTTTTCATGGCGAGAGCTACACAGCTCCGGCAAAAATCGAAAGTGTCGAAGAAGCGATGGAACTTATACTTCGGACCCTTGCCGGCGGAGAAGTGGGGGTTTTACGGCATGTATCCGAGGTTGACGCCGTTGGCCACAGGGTCGTTCACGGCGGTGAAGAGTTTACCAGCTCCGTCATTATCGATGAGAATGTGATCGCCTCAATCGAGAAATTCGCGGACCTGGCTCCACTGCACAATCCTCCGAACCTTGCAGGCATCCGGGCGGCCCAGCGAAGTCTCCCTGACACGATACAGGTCGCCTGCTTTGACACGGCATTTCATGCCACGATTCCCAAAGTGGCCTATATGTATGCGCTTCCGTATGAGCTTTATGAAAAGTACGGCATCCGGAGATACGGCTTCCACGGCATCTCGCACAGATATGTTGCACGCCGGGCCGCTGCTATTATGGACAGGGGAAAATACGATATCAACGCCATTACCTGCCATCTCGGCAACGGCTGTTCTGTCACCGCCGTGAAAAACGGCATGTCAATTGACACTTCTATGGGATTTACTCCTTTGGAAGGCGTGCCGATGGGAACACGCTCGGGCGATCTTGATCCGGCGATTCTTTTCTATCTCGCAGATAAAGGCTACGATGCGGAAGATTTGAAGAATCTCTGTAACACGAAAAGCGGTCTGCTCGGGATATCGGGTGTCTCGAATGATGTTCGTAATCTCGAAGAATTGGCAGGAAAAGGTCACGCTCTGGCGCAACTTGCCATCGACGTTTTTTGCTATCGCATAAAGAAGTACATCGGTGCGTATGCCGCCGTTCTGGATACCGTTGATGCTGTGGTCTTCACAGGAGGTATCGGGGAAAATTCTGTCTTTATGCGCGAGAAGATATGTAACGCTGTTAATCAAATTGGAGTGCAGCTTGACTTGACGGCGAACAAGGACGCAATTGCAAAAGAAGCCAAGATAAATACCAATGACAGCCAGGTCAAAGTATTTGTCATTCCCACGAATGAACAGGCTGCAATCGCCAATGACACTTACGAGCTTGCGAGGGGGCGAACATCCGTATTATGTTGTTTACTTTAATTTGCCTTGCTGTTTCGCATGCCGGGCGAGGGCGGCGGCGCCGATAATGCCGGTCTCTTCTCCGAGGGTGGCGAAGCATATCTCGACCGTCTCTTTTTTCAGGGTCCAGATATACTCGTCAAAGAAATCCTGTATTCGGTTAAGCAGTACATCTCCGGCTGCTATCATTCCCCCGGTGAAAATTATTCGCTTCGGCTCGGTTGTATGCAACATGTTGATGCACGTAATCGCGAGAGCTTTTGCCGTTCCATCGGTGATTTCTTTGGCCAGTTTGTCGCCTGCGGCTAAATGCGTGTAGACGTCTTTGCTGGTTATTTTGCCCTTTTCGTCGAGCACTTTCTTAAGGCTGGATTCTGCTCCGGCTTCGATGGCCTCGGTCGCCCGCCTTGCCGTCGAATCGGCCGAACCATACGCTTCGACGCAACCCTTCTGGCCGCAATTGCACCTCCTGCCGTCCGGGTAGATTATCATGTGTCCCAGTTCGGCGGCGTTTTCGTCACACCCATGCACCAGTTCGCCGTCGCTGACTATACCACCGCCGATTCCTGTGCCGAGTGTAAAGAAGACCATATTTTTGACGCCCTTGCCGGCCCCGACGGTATACTCGCCCCAGCAGGCCACGTTTGCGTCGTTATCGAAAACAACCGGCGCCCCGAGTTTTTCGTTTAGCATCCGGCAGATGGGAACGTTTTTGAATTTCGGCATGTTTGTTGACTGTATGATGATTCCCTCGCTGTATTTGGCCGGACCGGGAGTTCCTATACCGATCCCGACAACGTCCTGGAGAGAAAGGCCGGCCTCGGAAATCAACTCTTCTACTGTCTGGGCCATTTTGTTGATGACAATCTCCGGTCCCATATCCGCGTTGGTGGTGATCGATGTCTTGCAGATCAATTTCAGCTTAGAATCAAACAAACCGATCTTGATGTTTGTTCCACCCACGTCAATTCCAACATAAGTTTCACTCATTTCTCATTCCTTTCAATCCGGATAGCCGTCCGGGTGATTATTGTGCCATTTCCATGCCGTGGAGACCATTGCTTCCAAGTCCGGCTTTTCGATTTTCCAGCCGAGCTGTTTTTTGGCCTTTGTAGCGTCGGCTGTCAATTTTGGCGGATCGCCGGGGCGACGGCTTACTTCGGTTACCTTAAAATTCTTAGCAGAAACCTTCTTAACCGTTTCAATGACCTCTCTGACCGAATGGCCCTTTTGGTTGCCCAGGTTGCAGATTAACTCTCTTTCGGTTTGAAGCTTGTTCAGGGCCAGCAGATGCGCCCGGCACAAATCGTCTATATGTATAAAGTCACGGATACACGTTCCGTCCGGTGTATCGTAATCGGTTCCGTAAATCTTAATATCGCCGCGTTTTCCCATGGCCGCCTGTATAGTCAGCGGAATCAGATGGGATTCGGGCCTATGGTCCTCGCCCAGGGTGGTATTGTTGCCGGCGCCGCAGGCGTTGAAATATCTAAGCGCCGCATAGGCAAGTTTTCCCGTCCGGCTTTGGTAGTGGCACATTCTTTCAACCGCCAGTTTTGTTTGGCCGTAGGGATTAATCGGTTCTGTTGGAAAATTTTCCGCGATTGGCATATTTTCCGGAATACCATAGACCGCCGCTGTGCTGCTGAATACAAACTTCTGCACCCCGGCTGTTTCCATCGCCGAGAGCATATTCCGCGTACAGCAAAGGTTGTTGCCGTAAAATTTGAGAGGTTCCCGAACCGATTCGTCGACTTCGATGAATGCCGCAAAGTGCATTACGGCTTCTATGCCGAATTTCTCGAGCGTTTCGACGAGCAACCGGTTATCGGCTAAATCGCCTTCGACAAATTCGGTCTCTCCGATTGCCGATTTATGGCCTTTGCTGAGATTGTCGAAAACGACCGGCTTGTGTCCCTCGGCCGACAGCATGGCCGTCATATTGCTGCCGATATATCCTGCCCCGCCGCAAACCAGCACTCTCATGTCTTGTTCTCCGCCACCTGTAATGCTTCGCTCGTTCGCCGTGCGATACGTGCTTCAATCCGCTTCAAAATTTCCGTTGCGAGCAGGGTGTCGTTTTCCAGGTCGATCCAGGCCATCTCTTCCTCCTGCTCGGGATTTAATGCCAGTCTCTGCAACGATGGTTTGCTTCGTGAGAACATTTTATACACCCGTGCACTGCTGCTGACCTGGTGCTCGGGTATCGATAACCTCTGGACCCGCACATCGCAGGCGATGCACAATTTTCCCTCCCGTTGGCTTACAGTCAATTCCACGGTTCTTCGAATGGAGTGCAGGTTTGCCGCAAGGCTATTGTCGGCCCCGACGTTTTCGCTGCGCCAAAATTCGAAGAACTGTGCTCCCGGCAGCGGCCTGGTTCTTATCACGCCGCTGTCAATATCGGCTTTCTCGATGTTAAAATGCATCTCGGCCAGCACATCCTCTGCGGCCTCCATCGTATCAGCCATGCCGATGCCCTGGCTCTGCTCTATAAAAAGAGTGTTGTCTTGCACTTTCACCCCGGGCGGAGCCGAAGCCTGCTGCGCACAGCCCGCCAATAATAGCGCACAGCTCATAAGAGCGTAAGTGCCCAGATTGGCCGGGTTCCTGTAATCCTGTTTTATTTTATTCTTCTGCATATTATATGTAACCTTATCTGACAATGGCACTGATGTCAATGAGGTACATTTGCCGGCCTCTGCCTTCGTGTGGTGAATCGATGACGACGCTGCGGCCGTCGGGACTGAACCGCGGGTGCGTGTCGCATCGCCATTCGCCTTTGTACTCCGGCGGCAGATAAAAATGGCCAAGCGGCACGGTTTTGCCGCTCTCTACGTTGTAAAGATAGACGTTCTGCTTTCGCTCTTTATCCGGATAGGCGTCGTTGAGAATCCACTTATTGCCGGGCAGATAGGTGCAATGGCCGTTTCTTGTCATTATGCCTTTGCCGACGATATCGACACTGTCCGTGCCGTCCTCATAGAGATAGAATGCGTTGCCGTGGGAAGGGTGCCATGCCCAGGCTAAAATATGCCCCGGATCGCGCCAGATGAAATGGGACGTTTTACCGTGAGGGTCGACGATGTGAATATGTGTTCCATCTGATTTGGCGGTGAGCATTCGCGTGCCGAAACTACGCAGACCCGTCGCCCGCCAGCGATGCAGGAGGATGAATCGAGAGCCGTCCGTATTGAACAGCAGGTGGTTGAAGTAGTGCTTGGCATCTTTGGGATTGCCGGGGATTTGGCCAAACCTGGCAATCTCGGCGAGGGATATTATCAATTCCCGGTCGCCCGTATCAAGGTCGATACGAAAGATACCGGAATTCTTCGGTGCCGCGGTGTTTTTGTGCGGATCGGGCAGGCCGGCGTAACCATAGCCGGGGCGCATATCCTGAACACGGCGGAAATCCGGCGCTACGGCGGTCCGGCCATCAGGATTGACGGTATAAATCGGGTAGGGCAGCGTTCGCTTTTTGCCGCTGTGAATGTTAACGATGTGGCATACGAACCGGACGTCCTGCCGGTCGTTGAATATAATCTCGTCTTTCGAGCCGGGCCGCCATTGGAGCATACAGCCCTGCTGCCAGCACCAGGCGCTGCTTTGACCCAGTTCGATCCAACGGTCGCCGTTTTTCAAATCGACCATCCCGATTTTGATAACGTCATCGGCTTTAGGGCTGCGATGCTCGAAATCGACCTCCATACCGAGAACATACCGGCCGGTCGGGTCAAACTGCAGTTTGTCGTAGTAGCTGAACCAGTGGAATTTCGGCCCGCGCGTAATAGCCCTAACCGGAGGCAGGTTCTGCAATTTCGTTTTCCGATTTTCGATTTTCGATTCGGTTGGGCCGCCCAATACTGAGCTGACCAGGCCCGACGCTCCGACCGAGCTGATGGCCGCCATTCGCATTAATTCTCTACGATTGAGTACAATATGGTCCATGCGAGACAATTCTATTGCCAGATACCTTGAATGCAAGCGCCAATTCGGATGAGAAAACATTCGGCCTGCTATTTTTCATTACTGTGTTTCTTGTTGATTGCCGGCTAACCCGCATTTCTCACAACCCCATTGAAAAAAGCTCCTTGTTCTGATATAACATTTTTATTCAAAAAGATTTAAACCAGAGACAAGGAGCTGTCTTATGAAAACACACTGTAATCAAC
>Ga0180433_10000452_pt1 | contig 70327 bp, 62 predicted proteins | sample SS_ome_8_FD_132980 | JGI IMG/M metagenome (GOLD analysis project Ga0180433, IMG submission 132980) | Hypersaline lake sediment archaeal communities from the Salton Sea, California, USA - SS_1_D_1 metaG | ecosystem: Environmental > Aquatic > Non-marine Saline and Alkaline > Hypersaline >...
ACGGCTCTGAAAAAGGAAAGAAAATGCAAAAAGAGACGCAGTACAGCCAATTCCTTTTTCAGAGCCGTTCAGGGTCATCAGGATTTTCCTGATAGTAAGTTCTAACTTTTTTTAATAAAAACCGCTTTCAGTAGTCGTGCTTTCCTCTAAATCAACATATTTTCCTATTATCTCTTCCAACTCCCCTTTGGTTTTAAACCCGTAATAGACATCATTGTTAACAATAATAATGGGCAATTCCTTTTTAAGGTTGTAAATTGATTTAAGAGTTTGAATTGGGGCAAGATCCAATTGGTAGTCAAAAGAATAAGTTCTTAAAAAGGGATATTTTTTTCTAAAATAGCTGAGAAGATAACCCTGGTCGGAGCACTTAGGACAATCCTTTTTTTTATCATAGAAATAGATTATGGAAGTGATATCAAGATCGCAGTCTTGAGAGGCTTTTTGGAGCAAAAGCCAATGTTTTATTTCCAAAATTGAGTAGAATTTTTTAAGTCTCAAAAAATCAGGATTCTCCTCTCCAAGACTTCCGCCAATGGAGTTTAGTTTTTTTGATATTTCATAAAGCTCCTGGGATAAAATGGATTCGTCCAGGTTTTCGCAGGAAACCTGATTAAGGATGGAAAATTGAGTTTCCGAGGAAAGAATATCAATTCTCAGATTTTCCTGTATTTCCATAAGCTTGTTTAATTTTTTTTGAAAAAGTTGGTCGCTTAGAATAAAACCGCTGACAAAAATAAAAAGAGCAGTAATGAAAATAAAGAGATGTTTTTTAAAGTTTATTTTCTTTTCCTTCATAGTTACCAGTTAATGTCCTTTTTGAATAAAACGACATAAATGGCCGAGGCCCACCAAAAAGCGCTTAGAAAATTATAGAAGATTATAAAACAAAAAGAATCTTTTTTAACTGATCTTTTTTCAAAACTTATTCTTTTCCCAATTAAGATATAACTAATAAAAGCTAATAGGGAAAAGAAACCCAAAATTAAAATTGGTTTGATGTTGGGGAAAGAAAAACTGATGTCGGCTAATAGTTGAGAAAAATCAAAATTAATCAGCCAAAGATGGTTGAATTTTCCCCAAGCCAAGTTAATTATTTTAAAGATAGCATAAGAAGAAATAAAAAGAGTGGCGCTGAAGCCGAATAATCCATAAAGAAGAAGAAGGGCCAAATGACCGTGCTTAAAAGGATTTAGCAATTCGGGGTAGTCTTTAATATTGAGGAGAATACCTCTTCGCCATCTTAATCTCTGCTTGAAAAGCGACTTAAAAGTGATGCAGGGAGTAGTATATACTATCGCGTCCACGGCATGGGCGATTTTAAAGTTTCTTTTTTGAAGCCGAAAGGCCATTTCTAAATCCTCAGTCTTATGACCATCTCTATAAAGACCTACTTCTTTGAAAACCTCTTTTCTAAAAACAGAGAGAGGGCCGGGAACCACATTTATTCCTCCCAAGAAGGAAAAAGCTTTTTTAATAAAAGCGGAACCTATTAAAAATTCTGCGTTTTGAATAGCGCTCAAAATACCTTTATTACTATCCATTCTAATAGTTGAGATAGCTGCTTTTATTTCCGGATCCTTAAAATAGGCGGTTATTTTTTTTATGGCTTTAGAATCCAAATAAGAATCAGCGTCAACTGTTCCAATTAATTCGGCTTTGGTATTTTGGATTCCCAAGTTAAGAGCAGTATATTTTCCCTCGTTTCTTTTTCTAAAAACTTTTAATTCCAACTCTTTGTTTTTTTTCCGAAAGCCATCAACTATTTTAAAAGTTCGGTCCCGGCTTCCGTCGTCAACAACTATAATTTCCAGCTTATTTTTAGGATAATCCAGCTTTAAAAAGGAATTTAATGTTTTCCCAATGGTTTTTTCTTCATTATAAGCCGGAACAATCAAGCAAACATTAGGATAATCCTTTCTCTTCTTCTTGTAAAGTTCCTTCCTATTTTCAAAAAGAGTAACTAAAGTCAGGATAGCGAAATAAAGACCCAAGAATATGGAAATATAGATTATTATTTCTATTGGAGTGGTAGTCATATCTTTTGTTAATTATAGGCTTAAATTAAAGTAATGCAACTTTTTACTCTAAATGGATTTCCCGGCTTATTCTCTCCGAATTCCTTTTCAAGAGGGGATAGTTATTAAGAAGAGGGTTTTCCTCCAGGAATTTTTGAGCTGATTCCCTGGTTTTTTCCACCAATTCCATATCTTGAAGTTTTTCCATGGCCAGATCGGGAAGTCCCGATTGCTTTAAGCCGGTTAAGCTACCCGGTCCTCTGATTTTCAAATCTTTCTCCGCCAGTTCAAAGCCGTCCTCAGCCTTAGTTATTGCTTTTAACCGCTTTTTTGTTTTGGAACTGGGAGAATCGCTGAAGAGGAAACAATAAGATTGAATATTGGATCGGCCGACTCTTCCTCTAAACTGATGGAGCTGGGCTAAACCAAAGCGATCCACTCCCTCAATAGCCATTATTGTCGCTTTGGGAATGTCAATTCCCACTTCCACCACTGAAGTGGAAACCAAAACATCAATTTTCTTGTTTTTAAATTCTATCATTTTTCTCTCTTTTTCCTTGGTTTTCATTTTTCCATGGAGCATTTCTACTTTAAATTGGGGAAAGATTTCTTTGGATAGTTTCTCATATTCCTCTTCGACAGCCTTGACATTTCCCCAAGGCGAATTCTTTTCTTCACTGCTTTCAATTCGGGGGCAGATTACAAAGATTTGTTCTCCTTTCTTTATTCTTTTTTTCATAAAATTATAGGTTTCAGTTCTTTCTTTGGGAGGGATGATTTTTGTTATTATTTTTTTTCTTCCTTTAGGCATTTCATCTAAGATTGAAATATCCAAATCGCCGTAGATTGTTAAAGCCAAACTTCGGGGGATAGGAGTGGCTGTCATTGAAAGAAAATGGGGGATTTTCTTTTCTTTTGAATTTTTAGCCAGTAAGGCTCTTTGCTTAATGCCGAAGCGGTGCTGTTCGTCAACCACAATAAAAGCCAATTTTCCAAATTTAACCTTATCTTGGATTAAAGCATGAGTTCCTATCAGGATATCAATTTCTCTTTCCTTTATCTTTTCCAAAACTTTTTTCCGGGAAATTTCTATAGTTTCTCCGGGTAGCTTAATGGAGTTCATTTTATCTTGTTTTCCCGTTAACAGGGCTATTCTGACTTTAAAAGATTGAAGGAGTTTGGAAACTTCTTTAAAATGCTGTTTGGCCAATATTTCAGTGGGAGCCATAAAAGCTGTTTGCCAGCCCTTTTTAACCACGTTTAAGGCCGGAGCAACAGCTACCAGAGTTTTTCCCGATCCGACATCACCCTGGAGAAGCCGGGACATCGGACGGGGCTTTTCCAAGTCCTTCAATATTCTCCAAATACATTTTTTTTGAGCATCAGTCAGTTTGAATGAAAGAGAATTAACGAATTTTTTAATCAATTTCACATCAATTGGAATTGAAGGCGATTCTTCCCGATTTAATTCCATTTTTTTCTTCAAGACGGTCAATTCAATCAGGAAAAGCTCCTGAAAAGAAAATCTTTTTTTGGCTTTTTCTGCTTTTGGGAAGGAGTCAGGGAAATGAATCTGCCAAATCGCTTTTTTTAAGGGCATAAGATTATTCTGGGAAATTATTTCTTTGGGCAGTATTTCCGGTAATTTTATTTTCTTCAAAAGGGGATAAATAATGTAACGGAGCCAGCGGGAGGAAACCCCTTTGGTTTCAGGATAAACGGGGACTATTCTTCCAGTATGAATGAAATCCTGATTTTCCGAGGAAAGTTTTTCAAAAACCGGATTGGAAAAATAGAAACCGTTTTTATCAAAAGAAACTTTACCGGCCAGGCAAACTCTGTTTCCTTTTTGGAGAATATTGGCTAAGTAGGATTGATTAAACCAAATTGTTTTTATGGGACCGCTTTCGTCTTCCACTATTGCTTCGGTGATAGCCATTTTTTTCTTCCATGTTCGGGAATTCTTAATTTCCTTGATTCTTCCTATTATACAGCTTTCTTTTCCGGCCTTAACCTTATTAATCGCTTTTATTTCAGAGAAATCCTCATAACGGTGAGGGAAATGAAAAACAAGATCTTCAACTGTTTTAATGTTCATTCTTTTTAATTTTTTCTGAAAACTGGATCCTATTTTAGGTATTTCTTCAATTGAACTATTGAAACTAAACATCTTTTGATATAATTAAGTGTCAGCTTCATTCTATCTGTTTTAAGAATGAAGGTCAAAAAATTTATGGGAAGAATTAAATCCTTTGGCTGACATCGGGAAAGCAAAGAAGTTTTTGAATTGGGAGTCGAAAATTAGCTTTTAAAAAAACAATTAATTAGTTTGAAAATCTATGATAGTAATCTGGATTTTAATCACTTTGGCTGTCGGTTCTCTTTCCGGTATTCTGGGTAAAAAATACGGAGTTCTATATCCAGTTTCTTTAGTTTCCGCTTTAGCTGTAATGGCTAGTATTTTTGCCAATAAAATTGTTGTTTTCGGGCCCTTTGAAGTCCCGGCCGGAGTAATAGTTTTTTCTTTAATGTTTTTTATTACTGATATCATTTCGGAAAACTGGGGAAAATCAATAACCCGAAAAGCGGTTTGGGCCGGTTTTTTCTCAAATTTGGTTTTTATTCTTTCAATTTACATTGTTATAAATTGGCAGCCAGCTCCCTATGCCCGAGAAATTTCCCAAATGTTCTCTAAAATTCTCAGTTTGAGTCCAAGAATAGTTCTAGCTGGTTTTATTGCTTATCTTGTTTCCCAGCATCATGACGTTTGGGCCTTTCATTTTTTAAAGAAAAAAACTAAAGGAAAACACCTTTGGCTGAGGAATAATCTTTCAACTGTAGCCAGCCAGCTTATTGACTCTATTATTTTCATCACCTTGGCCTTTTACGGAGTTTTCCCAGTTCTGCCTTTGATTTTAGGTCAATGGGCGGTAAAAATAATCATTGCTTTAATTGACACTCCTTTTATTTATTTAACTCTCTATCTTATGAAGAAAGTTTGATTTTCTTTTCCGGTAATTTTTGTTAAAATAGAATTATAAAAGGTCATTTCTTAAATTTAAAAAATAATAATTATGTCAGAAGAAATTGAAGGAAAACTTATAGCTGAAGTTACTCATTATTTTGACAATATTGGAGTAGCAGTAATTAAGTTTAGCGAAGGAGCGAAAGTAGGCGATAAAATTAGAATTGTCGGAGGGGAAAATACGGATTTTGAACAGGAAATAGAATCAATGCAAGTTGAGCATAAAGATGTTGAGAAAGCCAAAAAAGGAGACGAAGTGGGAATGAAAGTTAAAGAAAAAGTGAGAGAGGGATATAAGGTTTATAAAATATAAAAATGATTTTTAGCGTCTTGGATTTTGAACCTTTGCTTCAGATTCTCTTATCGGCTGTTTTAGGGGGATTAATCGGCTTGGAAAGGGAGTTTCGGAAAAGAGAAGCGGGGTTGAGGACCTTTTCTTTAGTAGCCCTGGGCTCTTGTCTTTTTACCATAATTGCCGTTTATCTTGATCATTTGGGTAATTATGTTGACCCGGCTAGAATTATCCAGGCAGTAGCTATTGGAATTGGTTTTCTCGGTTCCGGAATTATAATTTACAATAAACTTCAAGTAGAAGGCCTAACTACGGCTGCTGCCCTTTGGGCAGTTTCAGCTATTGGCATAGGAGTGGGTCTGGGATTGTACTATTTTACTATTTTAACCACTATTCTGGTAATTATAATTTTGGCCGGTATCGGAGAAATAGAAAAAAAGTTTTTTCCTGGCAAATGAAATTAATTGAAGATTACCAATTTGGTTTCCTGAAGATTAACGGAGAAAGCTATAATGAAGATTTAGAAATTCATTGGGATGGAAAAGTTTTAAGTTGGATAAGAGAAGAGAGCCATTTCATTAAAACCGAAGATGTTAAAAGAGCTTTTCAAAGAGAACCGGAAATAATTGTTATTGGAACCGGAAAATCCGGGATGGCAAAAGTTGGAAAGGAAATTGAAAAGGCTGCTGTAAGAAAAGGAATAGAATTGGTTAAAGAAAAAACAGATAAAGCAGTGGAAATCTTTAATCAATTAAGAAAAGAAAAAAGAGTAATCGGTTTTTTTCATCTAACTTGTTAAAACTTGACAGAAAATTTTTTTGGAGTTAAGTTAATGAATATATATGAGAGGCAAGAAAAAATATTATCTAACCAAAGAAGGGCTGAAAAAGATTAAAAAAGAGTATCAAAAACTGCTTAAAACAAAAAAGGCTGTTCTTCAAAAGGAAGCTCCGCCTTTTCTTCATTCCGAAGAATTAAATACGGAGTTTATTGCTTTTAAAGAAAACTCCGATTACCTGAATTCCAGATTGGAAGAATTAGATTATATTTTCAATAACTATGAAATTATTAAAAAACCCGGTTCTCAAGAAGAAAGAAAAAAAGTGAATTTAGGAGCCAAGGTTTTAATTGAGATAAACAATCAGGAAGATGAGTTTATGATTGTGGGAACTCTGGAAGCTGATCCTTCGGCTGGGAAAATATCCAATGAATCTCCGGTAGGCAGAGCTTTATTGGGCCATAAAGAAGGAGATGAAATCTCTATTTCTGCTCCAGCCAGTTTGACCTATAAAATTAAGAAAATAAGCTACTAAAAAAAAGAGGGTTTCAAACCCTCTTTTTTAGTGAATTATATGAAAAGAATACTTTTTTTAAGGAATATTAAAAAACTTAAAAAGAAAAAGAGAAAAATCTGGCAATTAAATAAAGTAAAAAATCCCGAAAGCATATCCAGCCACATTTTTCGAGTAGCTTTTTTAACCTGGCTTTTGGCTAAAGAAAATGATATTGACACCGAGAGAGTGATAAAAATGGCTCTTCTTCACGACATCTGCAAAGCTTTGACATTTGAAGAAACCATTTATGACAAAGTTCTTGATAAAAATAGGAAAGTTCTTAATAATTTTCCTAAATTAACTTTAAAAGAGAAGAAAAAATATTATTTGGCAAAAGAAAAAAGAGAAGAGAAAGCTTTTGAGAAACTTGTTGAAAAACTCCCCGAAAAATTTAAATATGAGATGGAAAAAATCTGGTTTGAATTCTGCAAAGGAGTTTCCAGAGAGTCAAGGTTTGTCTATCAGGCAAATGAAGCCGAAAACCTGCTTCAGGCTTTGGAGTATAACCAGGAGGGGAATAAGATTAATAGAAAAATTTGGCTTAACTGGGGAAAGAGAATTTTTGAAGAGCCAATTTTTATAGAATTTGAAAAATCTCTGGAAAGGAGATTTTTTAAAAAGAACGGAAAAAGAAGAGAAATGGACAATATTGTTGATTTTCTTATAAAATTAGGAAAATTAAAAAGAACAGTAAGGGAAAAATGGGTTTTAAGAAAAATAAAAGATCCTGAAAAAATAGCAGATCACATATTCTCCACTACTTTAATCGCCTGGATGTTTGCAGAAGAGAAAGGCTTAAAAAGCGGAAAGATAATTAAACTTTGTTTGGTTCATGACCTTTCCCGAATCAGCTCAAAAAGAAATTATTTTAATTTGTTTTTCCCTAATTTCCGGGAGCAAATTAAGACAATAATGAACCGGCCCGAAGAATTTAGCAAATCCATCAAAGAGAAACTTTTGAGAATGATTAAAAAAGAATTTATTATTCCTCATTCCAGCCAGCGGAGCAAAAACAAGGAGTCTCAAAGAGGTTACAGGGAAGACAAAAAAATTATTAAAAATCTAATCTCTCGGCTTCCCGATAATTTAAAAAGAGAACTCTTTAAGTTCTGGGATGAATATGCCCGAGCTTTAACCAGAGAATCGTCTTTTGTCCAACAAATAGATATTATTGATAATCTTTTTCAGGCTTTGGAGCATTACCGGGAAAACAATGATTTTCCCATAGATTTTTGGTGGGCGGAAATTGGTGAGAAAATAGAAGAGCCTCCGCTTTTGGAATTTATTGATTTACTCTATAAAAAATCAAAAAAGACTTCTTAATGGCCAAAAAGAAGAAAATCCATATTGGAACTTCAGGCTGGTCTTATCCCCATTGGCAGGGAATTTTTTACCCTGAAGGGGTGAAGCCAAAAGAAAGACTGGAATATTTTTCCCGTTTTTTTAATACAGTGGAGATAAATAATTCTTTTTACCAATTACCCAGCGTTAAAACTTTCCTCAGTTGGAAGAAGAAGACGGGAAAAAACTTCCTCTTCTCAATTAAAGCTAGTCGTTTTATCACCCATATTAAGAGATTGAAAAGTGTTAAAGATGCTTGGAAAAAGTTTCTTCTCCGAGCTAAAAAACTGGAAGAGAAACTTGGCCCGATATTGCTTCAATTCCCCCCTTCTTTTAAATGTGATGATAAAAATTTCAAAAGATTGGAAATTTTTTTAAATTATATTAACCGAAATTTAAAAGTTGCTTTTGAATTTCGCCATCAAAGTTGGTATTGTCAGAAAGTTAAAAATATTTTAATTAGGAATCAAAAAGCTCAAGTCATAGCTTATTCTTCTGAATATCCCAATAAGAAATTGATAACTGCTCCTTACATATACATTAGAATGCATGGTCCGGAAAAACTTTTTTCTTCCAATTACAATTCAAATGAATTAAAAAAATTATCAGCCAAGATAAAAAAGTGGCCGGCTGATGAGGTATTTATTTACTTTAACAATGATTACAAAGGATACGCTTTGGAAAACGCCCGCTTTTTAAAAGAAGAATTAAACAGCTAAATTTGATATAATAGCTTTATTTATGAAGAGAAAAATCCAATTTATTCTGACTTTAATCTTAGGACTTTTTTTGTTTGTTTTTTTAATGAAAGAGGTCGGTTGGGATAAGATAATCAAAGCATTTCTCTTGCTTTTCAGCTTTAACGGCTTTATAGTCATAGCCTTAACTTTTATTTCCGGTTTTTTAAATTGCCTGAGATGGGATTTTATTCTAAAAAAACTGACTAATCGCCCCCGCTTCAAAAATATCTTTAAAATTTGGGTCTCCGGTTACAGTATTAGTTATTTGACGCCGATAGCTCTTTTCGGCGGGGAGCCGGTCAGAGCCTACTTTGCCAAAGAAAAATACGGCTTGGAATGGAAAAAAAGCGCTGCTTCGGTAATTATAGACAGAATATTTGATTGGACCCTTTTTTTAATATTCACCGCAGGCGGTTTTTTAATTTTCCTTTCTAATGGAGTTATTGCTTCCAATAAGGTTATTATTACCTCAATTCTTCTAATTGGTATTCTCTCTATTTTTCTAATATTTTTCTATTCTAAGATCTTAAGAAACAAAAGTATTCTTGAGTGGTTTTTAAAATTTTTCAAGAAAAATAAATTATCTTCTAATAATGTTTTCTTTGAAACCGAACAGGAAATAATCAATTTTCTTTCTATTAAAAGTAAAAGATTTTGGCAGGGAATATTCATTACTTTATTTAGGTATCTCATTATGGTTTTAAGAGCGGTTTTTTTGGCAATATTTTTAGAAAAAAGCTTGACTCTTGTTCAAGGCCTGGGAATTTACGGCTTGAGTAACTTTGCCCTCTTTTTCCCCATTCCGGCTACCTTGGGAACTTTGGAAGTTAGCGGAGTTGTTGCTTTCAGCGGGCTCGGATTTACCATGGCTTCCGGAGCTATATTTGCTATGGTTATAAGGGGTGGAGATTTAATTTTGGCTTTAATTGGAATATATTTCTTGGTTAAAATAACTGCTTCTATAACCGGAGAAAAGATTCTAAAATTTATTAATAACCTAAGAAAAAATGGCAAATCAAGAGCTGGCTAAAATTTTTTATGAGTTGGCCGATTTTCTTGACTTAGAAGGAATTCAATTCAAGCCTCGGGCTTACAGGCGAGTTGCTTTTCAATTAAAGTTGCTGGAGAAGGACGTAGAAGATATTTATAAGGAGGAAGGTTTAGCCGGGCTTAAGGATATTCCTGGTGTTGGAAAAAATATTGCCGGAGAAATAGTTGAATATTTAGAAAAGGGGAAGATAAAAAAACACCAAAAATATAGAAAAAAACATCCTTTCTCAGTTAATGAAATTATGAGAATTGAAGGGGTGGGACCGAAGACAGCTAAAATCCTTTTTAAGAAATTGAAAATTAAAAATATTAGGGAGTTGGAAAAAGCAATTAAAGAAGGAAAACTTAAAAAACTTTCCAATTTTGGACCCAAGAAAGAGAAAAATATTCTGGAAGGTATAAAATTTTTAAAAAAAGAAAAAGGAAAAATGCTCTTAGACAGCGCTTTTCTTTCAGCGGAAGGATTGATTAGAAGAATGAAGAAGATAAAAGGAGTTAAAAAAGTGGTTGCCTGTGGTTCTTTAAGGAGAAGAAAAGAATTAATAGGAGACATTGATTTTCTGGCTTCAGCCGACCATTCTTTAAAATTAATGGAAAAATTCTGCTCTTTTCCCGAAGTAGTTAAAATTTGGAATAAAGGGAAAACAAAATCATCAGTGAGATTAAAAAGCGGATTTGATCTTGATTTAAGAGTTGTTCCGGCGAAATCTTTTGGCTCCGCTCTCCAATATTTTACCGGCAGTAGAAAACATAATATTAAAATGAGAAAGATTGCCGGGAATAAGGGATTTAAGCTTAATGAATACGGATTATTCAAAAAAGGGAAAATGGTGGCCGGGAAAAAAGAAAAAGAAATCTACAGCTCCCTGGGAATGTCCCTTCCTCCCCCCGAACTAAGGGAAGACAGAGGAGAAGTTGAAGCTGCTTTAAAGGATGAATTGCCTTGTTTAGTTAATTTGAAAGAAATAAAAGGGGATCTTCATTCTCATTCCGATTGGGACGGAGGAGCCGACAGCATTGAAGAAATGGCTGAAAAAGCCAAAAAGCTCGGCTATCAATATCTTGGTATTAGCGATCATACTAAATTTCTAAAAATAGAAAAAGGATTAGATGAAGAAAAACTTCTTAAACAGAATAAGGAAATTAAAAGAATAAATAAAAAATTAAAAGGATTTAAAATTCTCCATGGTTGTGAAGCTAATATATTAAATGATGGCTCTCTTGATATTAATGATGAAATTTTGGCAAAAATGGATTATGTTATCGCTGGTGTTCATTCCAGTTTTAAAATGTCCGAGGAAGCAATGACCGAAAGGATTATCAGAGCTGTAAAGAATCCCCATGTTAAGATAATATCCCACTTGACCGGAAGACTTCTTCTAAAAAGAGATGGTTACAAGCTGGACATTGAGAAAATTTTTAAAACGGCTGAAAAGGAAAAAGTTATTTTGGAAATTAACGCTTCACCGAAAAGATTGGATTTAAATGATTTTAATGTTAGGGAAGCGATTAAGAGGGGAATCAAGCTTATTATAGGCAGCGATGCTCATCAAAAGAGTCAATTAGAGTTGATGAAATACGGCATTTTCACCGCTCGCCGGGGCTGGGCCGAAAAAAAAGACATTTTAAACACCCTTCCCTTGTTAAAATTAATTAAATTTCTCAAATGAAATTGAATATATTCTTAAACAAAAGAATTCCCAACCTTATAAGCTTTTTAATTATCTTTGTTTTTACTCTTATTTTAGCGACAACAATAATTTTAAAGGCGAAGAAATTGGCTAATTTAGAGGAAATGACACCTCTTTTAATGAATCCTCCCAGTTATGATTCTAATTGAAGCATTTTCTTTTTTAAGTTAAAATAAAAGCAAATGAAGTTAGACGACAAACAAAAAGATCTCGTATTGGTCGGATTGGGGATATTGGCAATTGTAGCCATTTGGCTTTTGTCTAAACTGGCTTTTAAATGAGAAATGGTATCCTTAAAGAGGTCTTAAAAAAAGTTTTTAAAAAGCATTTAAATTATGCTTCCTTTAGTTGAAACACCCGTTCACAAATTAAAAGATTATAAAGCTATAATTCCTAAAAGTCTCTATCAAGAGATAAGAAGTTTAGCTAAAAGAACCAAGGGTTTGAAAATTGCTATGATAAACTCCACTCCTCGCGGAGGGGGAGTAGCCGAAATGCTGAAAAGCTTGGTTCCTCTAATGAAAGATCTAGGGTTAAATGTTGAATGGTACACTATTCCGGCTATCGGCAATATTTTTGACATAACCAAACAGATTCATAATGCTCTTCAAGGAAAAGAGTATAGATTCTTTTCTTCCGACAAAAAGAAATATCTTGATTATATGAAAAAAATAGCCAAATTAATCGATAAAAAGGATTTTGATATTTGGATGGTTCATGATCCTCAGCCAATTGCCTTGGCTTCTTTTGTTTCCGGTTTTTCTCCGGCTCTCTGCCGTTTTCATATTGATTTAAGTTCGCCCAATAAAGAGGTTTGGAGCTTTGTTTCCCAATTTTTAAAGGATTATGAGAAAATAATTTTAAGTTCCAAAGAATACATAGAAAATGAGATAAAAGATAAAGCCGTTGTCTTTCCGCCAGGTATTGACCCCTTGGTTCCTAAAAATCATTTAATCCCTAAAAAATCAGCCAGAGAAATATTGGAGAGCGTGGATATTTCTCCCGATAAGCCCTTGGTTTCCCAAGTTTTCCGATTTGATTATTTTAAAGATCCCTTGGGAAGTTTGGAAACTTACAAAATAGCTAAAAAAAAGATTCCCTCTCTCCAGTTGGCTTTAGTTGGTTTCTTTTTGGCTAGTGACGATCCAGAAGCGGTTGAGGTTTACAAAAAGACCAAGGAAAGAGTAGGAAATGATCCCGATGTTTTTCTCTTTGTCGATGCTAATAAATTAAGTGGCTTGAAAGTTGATACTTTTGTTAACGCTGTTCAGAACGGATCTGATGTCATTCTTCAAAAGTCAGTTAAAGAAGGATTCGGTTTAACAGTAACGGAAGCGATGTGGAAGAAAAAAGCGGTAGTTGGAGGTAATGTCGGAGGGATAAAGCTCCAGATTGAAGACGGCAAAAACGGCTTTTTGGTTAACAATTCTCAAGAAGCGGCTCAAAGGATAATAGAGCTTTTAAAAAATCCCAGCTTAGCCGAAAAAATAGGCCGGGCTGGGAGAGAAACAGTAAGGAGAAAATTTTTAACTCCGAGAGTTTTAAGAGATTATTTGAAGCTTTTTGAAGAATTCATTTAATTTCTTCAACTATTTTTTTAAAAACTTCAGGCTTTTCTTTTGCCAACTGGGCGAGTATTTTCCTATTTAATTCAATCTTGTTTTTTTTCAACAAATTTATAAATTTACTGTAAGACAAACCGTTTTGACGGCAGCCGGCGTTGATTTGAATTTGCCAAAGCTCCCGAAAATCCCTTTTCCTTGCTTTTCGATCTCGGTAGGCGTAGCTCCAAGCTTTCATTAAAGCTTGCTTGGCCAGCTTATACTTTGATTTTCTTCCCCATCTAAAACCCTTGGCCTGTTTCAGCAAGTTTTTCCTTCTTTTATGGGTTGTTTTTCCTCTTTTAGTTCTTGGCATATTATTTTATCAGTTTTCTTAGCTTTTTAGCTATTGGTTTGGAAACGGGAACCCATTTTCGGTCCTTTTGTTTTTTTCGGCCCGATTTCTTTGCCCGAAAATGGTTTTGACCTGTTGCCCGGCGGAGAATCTTTCCGCTTTTAGTCACCTTAAATCTTTTTTTTAGGGCTTTTTTTGTTTTCATAAATTTATTTGCTTATTATAACAGTAAAGCTTCTTCCTTTTCTCTTAATGTCTTTTTCAACTTTAAAAGCAATTGATTCCCTTAAGATTTCTAAGAATTTTTTTACTTTTTCCTCGGCTATATTTTTATGGGCATTTTCCCTGCCTCTCAATCTCATTTCAATCTTCACTTTATTTCCCTTGTTGAGGAATTTCTCAGCTCTTTTCATTTTAATTTTCATATCGTGTTCGGAGATATTATAGCCCAGTCTTACCCCTTTTAGCTCGCCTCCTTTTTGCTCCTGTTTTTTCTCTCTTTTTTCTAATTCATAAAGGTATTTTCCGTACTCCATTATCTTACAAACCGGGGGACTGACCTTTTTACCGGTTACTTTAACTAAATCTAAATCCTTTTCCCGAGCTTTTTTGAGAGCTTCTTCTAAACTAAAAACTCCCAGTTGTTTTCCTTCTTCATCTATCAATCTTACTTTATCGGCTTTTATTCTGTTGTTTACGAATACTTTTTTTCTCAAATTTTTTATGGTGGAGATGGAGGGAATTGAACCCTCGTCCAAAAACCTTCTTCCTATAACTTTACAGACATAGTCTGTTTTTTTTGAATAAGACATTGAAATTGGAAACAGACAAAACTTTCAATGCCCTTAGTCCTTTTTTTCGGAAGATACTTCGGACAAAATATCTTCCTATCTCAATATATGACACTTTTTCTCCTTATTGAGAATAGGGAGAAGAGCGGCTTCAAATTATATTAACTTGAAGCAGTAACCTGTTTAGGCATAAGCATAAGCAGGTTCATTTGATAAGTTTGCACTTATTTATTTTAAAAGTTTAACGAGATTTTAAAGCTCGGCCTGAATACAGAAAGATTGATTTTTGTCAAAACGAGTCATCCCCGATTTTTTAACTCTCTCCTTATTTTTCTTTCTATTTCTCTTTTTCTTATCTTTTCTCTTTTATCAAACTTTTTCTTTCCTTTGACAACAGCAAATTCAATTTTAATCTTTCCGTGGTCAGTATATACCATTGTAGGGACCATCGTCAACCCTTTCTGGCCGGTTTTACCGATTATCTTTTTTATCTCCTCTTTCTTTAAAAGAAGTTTTCGGCTTTGTTGGGGATCATAATCAATCGGAGCGTTTTTGGGCTGATAGGGAGGTATTTTGGCTCCGATGAGAAAAACTTCTCCTCCTTTGACGACAACAAAACTCCCCTGAAGACTTATTCTCCCCATTTTTACTGACTTTACCTCCTGGCCGGTTAAAACAATACCGGCCCTGTATTTCTCCAAAATCTGATACTTGTAACCCGCTTTTTTATTCTCGGCTATAATCTTCATTAGATTCAGAATATCAGTTTAGTTCTTTTCAATCAAGCTGTCATAACTGTCCTAATAAAAACTATTCTTTCCCTGAAATTATGGGAAAGGATAGGAAAGTTCTTGATAGGGAAGTAAGAACCAAATCCACGGGGTTTCCTCGTGGATTTTTTAATACTTTAAAATTAAAGGGAAATAAGATAAACTGAAACTAATGGTAAGAGAAGAAATTGAAAAAGCCCTAAAAAAAGCGGTTAAAAGGAGTTTTAAACTGAAACTTAAAAAAATTAAGATTGAAAGACCTAGTCAAAAAGAGTTTGGCGACTACTCTTCCAATATAGCTTTGGTTTTGGGAAAGAGATTAAAAAAGAATCCTCAGGAAGTAGCCGAAAAGATTAAGAGCCGGATCAAAACTAATTTATTTGAAGTTGAGATTATCAATAGCTTTCTTAATTTTAAGCTTTCTCAGAATTATCTTCAAAAACAGGTTAAGAAAATCTTAAAAAAGAAAAGTAAGTTCTCCAGTTTTAAAATTAGTGGAAAGAAAAAAATCAATCTTGAATTTATTTCAGCCAATCCAACAGGTCCCTTGACCTTGGGCAACAGCCGGGGTGGTTTCTGGGGTGATGTTCTGGCTAATATTCTTAAGAAAGTCGGTTTTAAGGTAACTAAGGAATATTACATCAACAATGTTGGCAATCAAGTGGAAAAACTTTATCGGGGGGAATATCCCAATAGGGATATTAATAAATTAAGAAAAGAGGTTGAAAGCAAAGAAGAATTGGTTGGAAAGATAATGGAGAAAATAATTAAACCGATTATAGGGAGGATGGGGATTGATTTTGATGTTTGGTTTTCTGAGAAAGCTCTCTATCAAAAAGGGGAAATAGAGAAAGTTTTAAACTATTTGAAGCAAAAAGGATTAGTCTTTAGGGAAGAGGGAGCTCTTTGGTTTAAGAGTAGCCAATTTGGGGACGACAAAGACAGGGTTTTAATTAAGAAGAACGGAGAAAAAACATACTTCTTATCCGATATTGCTTATTTAAAAAACAAATTTAAAAGAGACTTTAACAAATTGATTGTTCTTTTAGGGGCTGATCATTATGGATATGTCGGCAGAATGAAGGCAGCTGTAGAGGCCTTGGGTTATAATAAAGAGCAGTTGGATTTTATAATCATACAGTTTGTAGCCGTAATAAGAGAAGGAAAGAAATTAAAGCTATCAAAGAGAGAAGGAACTTATTATGGAATAAATAACTTAATAAGGGATTTAGGTTCAGATGTAGTAAGGTTTTTCTTTATTAAAAAAAGCGCTGACAGACATTTGCTTTTTGACTACGATCTTGCCAAAGAAGAATCGGAGAAAAACCCGGTCTATTATATTCAATATGCTTATGCCAGAATCTGCAGTTTGTTAAAGAAAGCTGATTGTAAGAAAAGTAATTTTAAAAGAAAGCTTTTAAATCATCCTTCGGAGCTGGACTTGATAAAAAAATTCCTTCAACTGCCGGAAATCATCAAAGATATTGCTGAAGATTATCAGGTTCAAAGACTGCCTAATTATGCTCAAGAACTGGCAGCGTCTTTTCATAAGTTTTATGATGATTGCCGGGTGATAGGAGAAGGAGAAAAAACAAAATCTCGCTTGGCTTTGGTTCAAGCGGTTAAAATTGTTTTAAAAGAAACCCTGGATTTGATGGGTATTTTTGCTCCCGAGCATATGTTTAATAATAGTTACTTTTTTTTGAGGCACGGGGAAACCCCTTTTCAATCAAAAAAAGAGAAGGTAATTTATCCCTGGCCCGAACCCGAACCAATTCATCTAACTGAAAAAGGGAGAAAGAAAGTTGAAAAAGCCGGAGAGGAATTAAGGAATAAAGGAATTGATTTAATCTTTTCTTCTGATATCACCAGGACTCGGGAGACAGCGGATATTATCAGCGGAAAATTAGGAGTAGAGGCAAAGTTTGACAAGCGGCTCAGAGAAATTGACAGCGGTGTTTTTAGAGGAGGCCTTATAAAAAAATATTATGATTTTCTGGGTAAAGATAAAATTAATAAAAAACCTCCCCGGGGAGAGAGCAAGAAGGAATGCCAAAAAAGATTGTTTGATTTTTTAAAGGAAATTGATAATAAATACCAAGGCAAAAAGATTTTAATCATAAGTCATGCTGATCCTCTCTGGTTATTAAGAGGAGCAATGATGAATTTGAGCGATAAAGAGCTTTTAAAAAAGGAAAAAGAATTCCACCCGAATCCGGCCGAATGGCTGAAAGTGAACTAATTTATAAAATGGCTTTTACTCATTACAATACTAAAGCATTTTTTATTGAAGAAGAAGCGGGAAGAGAAGCCGATTATCTTTTTACCGTTTTCAGCCGGGAATTCGGAAAATTGAAAGTCCGGGGAAAATCTATTAGGAAGATTAAATCCAAGCTAAGATCCGGAGCCCAAACCCTTTATCTTTCCGATATAGAGTTTATTCAAGGCAAGATTTACAAAACTTTAACTGAAGCGGTTTTAATTGACAAGTTCCGAGGCATCAGGCAGGATCTTGAAAAAATAAAAACAACCGAAAAAATAGCCAAAAACCTGGATTCTCTTACTGGCCTGGAGGAAAAAGATTATTTTATCTGGGATTTATTGGGAAAGACTCTTAAGATAATAGATTCTGAAAAAAATAAGGAAATAATCCGTTATTTCTTTATTTGGAAGCTTTTTTCTCTCTTGGGCTATAGTCCCGAACTCTACCGTTGTTCTGTTTGCAGGAGAAAACTTCTTCCGGAGACATTCTTTTTTAACCCGGAAAAAGGAGGAATTATCTGCTGGCGCTGCTTTAAAAAGGATAATATTTCTTTTGAAATAAGTGTTAATACGGTCAAAACTTTAAGAATCTTAATTAAAGAAGAATGGCCCTTAATTAAAAAATTGGTTTTAAACAGAGAAATTTTGGCTGGCTTAGAAAAAACAACCGAATCTTATTTGGCTTATCTAACTTTTAAAAGTTAAAAAATAGTGATAGAATATTAAAAATCTATGAAAAAAACAAGTATTTTTCTTCTTTTAATTTTCTTAATTCTTTTAGTTGCTCTTTTTTTCTACTGGCAAAGCAATCGCTATTCCAAAGATATTCTTAAGATAGAAATTATAGCTCCGGAAAAAGTAGAGGCTGGTGAAAGATTTGAATACACTCTAAGATTGAAGAATAATGGCCAAGTAAGATTGGAGAAACCGGAGTTAATTTTTCAAGCTCCCGAAGAATGTATTTTAGAAGATCATCAAGAACTCAGAATAACCAAGGAGATAGAAGATATTTATCCCGGGGAAGAGAGAACTTATTCTTTTATTGCTAGACTTTTTGCTCCCCGGGAAAAGACATTAAAAGCTGAAGCCAGTTTAAGCTACAATCCAAAAAATCTTCAATCTCGTTATGAGTCAAAAACCAGCTTTACCAGTCAAATCAGCTTTGTTCCCATCACTTTTGAATTTGATTTGCCTTCTCGGGCCGAAGAAAAAGGAACTTTGTCATTTTCAATTAATTACTTTTCTAACATTGAATACTTACTGGAAAATTTAAGGGTAAGAATTCAATATCCCCAGAACTTTAATTTTTTAAGTTCCAGTCCCGAAGCTCTTGATCAGTCCGAATGGATGCTCCCATCCCTTTATCAGGCTTCAGGGGGCAAAATAGAAATAAGGGGGAATTTAGAAGGTAGTCAGGGCCAGGAAAAAGTTTTCCGGGCTTCTTTGGGCTTTATTAAAGATGGCAAGTTTTTAACTTTAAAAGAAACAAGCCAATCTGTCAAAATAACAGAATCCTCTCTTTATTTATCTTGCTTGATCAACAATTCCCAGAAGTATACAGCTTCAGCTGGAGAGATGCTTCATTACAATATTTTCTTCAAGAATATAGGGAAAAGTCCTATTCAAAAGAAATTTCTTTTCGCCAAATTGGAAGGCGATTTGTTTGATCTTTCCACTTTAAAATCAATTAAGGGCGAGTTCGGCCAGGGAGACAATACTATTTTATGGGATTGGAAAAATGTCTCCGATCTTAGATTTTTGGACACCAAAAATGAAGGAGAGGTGGAATTTTGGGTTGAACTGAAAGAGGATATTGATTATAAGGTTAAAGGCCCCAAATTAAGAGTGATTGTCAGTTCCGGGGGAGTAGAGGAAGTTTTTGAAACAAAAGTAAATTCCAAGATTGATTTTAAACAAGAAGCCTATTTTGAGCAGGAGTTTTTTCTCAATTCCGGTCCTCTCCCTCCTCAAATTGGGGAAGAAACGGAATATGTAATCTTATGGAGATTAGAAGACAGCTGGAATGATTTGAATAATGTTAAAATAAGGGCTGATCTTCCCGAAAATGTGAAGCCAACCGGAAAATTCTTTCCCGAAGACACTTCTTTTACTTATGATTCCAAATCGGGGGAAGTAATGTGGAATATAGGTGAAGTTAAGGCCGATCAAATTAAAGAAAAACCCTTGGCTCTGGCTTTCCAAATAAAATTTGAGCCCGATTCTTCTCAATTTGGAAAAACTCCTTTATTGATAAAAGAAGCTTATTTGGAATGCGAAGATGTTTGGACCTCTAAAGTTTTGGAGAAAGAAGTTGGAGGAGTAGATACCACTCTTCCCGATGATAAAACGGTCGGGAATTCAGAAGGAATAGTGAAATAATAATGGCTAAAGATTTAACAAACAAAATAATATCACTCTGTAAGAGAAAAGGTTTTATTTTTCCGTCCTCGGAGATTTATGGAGGATTTAAAGGGGTCTATGATTTTGGTCCCCTGGGTTTGGAATTGAAAGAGAATATTAAAGAAAATTGGCGAAGAAACATGAAAGAAGTTGAAGGGATTGTGCCTTTTGATTCAGGAATTCTTATGAATCCCAAAATTTGGCAGGCCTCAGGTCATTTGAGCGCCGGTTTTGCCGATGAGCTGGTTGAATGCAAAAAGTGCCATAAAAGATTTAGAATAGATGAACTGAAGAAAAATTTCTGTCCTCAATGCGGGGGAGAAGTAACCGATCCCAGAAATTTTAATTTAATGATGAAGACTTTTATTGGACCGGTGGAGGATGAAAATAATATTTCTTATTTCCGGCCGGAGACCTGTCAGGGAATATTTATAAACTTCTTGAATATTTTAAATTCCCAACGCCTTAAACTGCCTTTCGGAGTTATTCAAATTGGCAAATCTTTTCGCAATGAAGTCAATCCTAAAAACTACATCTTTCGGACTCGAGAATTTGAACAGATGGAAATGGAATGGTTTTGTTCTCCCAAGGAAGCCGATAAGTGGTTTGATTTTTGGCTGGAAAGAAGATTGAAATGGTATGAAAAAATGGGAATTAGCAAAGACAAAATTAAAGCCAGAGAAGTTTCCGAAGAAGAAAAAGCTCATTATGCTCGGAGGCAAATTGATATTGAATATCATTTTCCTTTCGGTTGGAAGGAGATAGAAGGGATTCACAACAGAGGGGACTGGGATTTGAAAAATCATTCTAAACACTCAGGCGAAGAGTTGAAGTATGAAGATTACTATCCTTACATTATTGAAACCTCAATCGGGGTAGAAAGAAGCCTTTTTGCCTTTCTCCATGAATTTTATGAAGAAGTTGAAGGAGGAAGGACTAAAACCACTAAATCAGTTAAAGAAAGCGAAGTTCTCCTGAGATTTCCCAAAGAACTGGCTCCAATAAAAATTGCCGTCCTCCCTTTATTGAAAAATAAAGAAAAGTTAGTCGGAAAAGCCGAAGAAGTCTATAATTTTCTCAAACCTTATTTTGAAGTTCAATATGACGAAAAAGGATCTATTGGAAGGCGCTATAGAAGACAGGATGAAATCGGAACACTTTTCACTTTAACTATAGATTTTGAAAGTTTAAATAACAATGATTTAACTGTTCGAGATAGAGATACCATGAAACAGGAAAGAGTAGAGATAAAAAATCTAAAATCTTATCTGGAAAATAAACTTAAATAATGAAGGATTTTCAAAAAACTAATTTAAAAAATGGACTTAGAATTATTACTGTTCCTAACAAAAAAGTTCGAACAGCGGCTGTTTTAATTTTAGTCGGAGCTGGAAGTAAATATGAGAAAAAAAAGGAAAACGGTATTTCTCATTTTTTAGAACATATGTTTTTTAAAGGAACTAAAAAAAGGCCGGACAAGAAATCAATCGCCGAGGTTCTAGATAGAATAGGAGGGGATTTTAACGCTTTTACTTCTAAAGAGTATACCGGCTATTGGGCCAAAGTAGCTGACCGCCATTTGGACTTGGCTTTAGATTGGGTTTCTGATATTTTTCTCAACTCCAAAATTCCCTCCTCAGAAGTGGAAAAAGAAAGAGGGGTTATTCTTGAAGAGATAAATATGTATTTAGACAATCCTCAGATTTATGTGGGTGATCTCTGGGAAGAAGTACTTTATGGAGATCAGCCGGCCGGCCGGCAAATTATCGGGACCAAAGAGAATATCTTAAAGTTTCAAAGAAGGGACCTTTTAAATTACTTTAAAAACCATTATGGATCTGAGAACACCATAGTTTCCATAATTGGTAATTTTAAAGAAAATGAGGTTCAAGAGAAAATTAAGAAATTATTTAAAAATATAAATGAATCTAAAATTAAAGATAAAGAAAAAACCCTGGAAAAACAAAAGAAACCAAAAACCCTTTTTCATTTTAAAAAGACCGATCAAACTCACTTTTGTCTGGGGGTGAGGGGTTATGATATTTTAAATCCCAAAAGATACAGCCAATTGATTGCCTCAATTGTTTTGGGGGGCAATATGTCTTCCCGCCTTTTTTTGAAAGTAAGGGAAGAGAACAGCTTAGCTTATTATGTTCACACTTCAACTGAAAATACTACCGATACCGGTTATCTGGTTACCCAGGCAGGTGTTCCCCATAAACACTTTAAAAAAGCGGTGAATTTGATTCTTGAAGAATACAAGAATTTGAGAGAAAAAGGTATTTCCAAAGAAGAGCTAAAAAAGGCCAAAAACTATCTCAAAGGGAAAATGACCCTTAATTTGGAATCAATTGAAGCTAAAGCTTCATTTTACAGCATGGCCGAACTTCTAACCGGCAGAATTTTGACATTAGAGGAAAAATTGAAGATAATAGACAAAGTAAGCTTGGCTGATGTTAAAAGAATAAGTCAGGAAATGTTCCAGCCGGAGAATCTTAATTTAGCCGTAATCGGTCCTCATCGCAAAGGAGAAATAAATATATGAGAGAAGAAAAAACTTTAACTCTAAACTGGGATTTCTGTTTGAAGATGGCTCTTTTGGTTATTTTCATTTACTTTCTTTATATAATAAAAGATTTGATAATCTGGATTGTTTTTGCTTTGGTTTTATCAATTCTTTTTAATTTTGCCATTGAATTTTTGGAAAGAAAAAAAGTTCCCCGTGTTTTGGCAACTGTAATTGTCTATTTCGGCCTTTTAATTTTGATTGGTTTGTTTTTTTACAAAACAGCCCCGATCTTTTTGGCGGAGATAAATCAATTTATTGAAAAACTGCCCGAGTATCTCAATAAAATATCTCCTTATTTGAATAAGCTAGGCCTAGGGAGTATTGAAAATTCTTCTTCTTTGTTCTCCTTCATCAGAAACAATCTCCAACAAGTAAGCCAAGGGATAATCAATGCCTTAATAGTTATTTTCGGCGGACTCCAATCAACGATTTTCATAGTTTTTTTGGCTTTCTTTTTCTCTTTAGAGAAGAATCTTTTGGAAAATCTTTTATCTAATTTTATTCCCTTGAAATACAGAGAACGCTTCCTCCGTTTAGTTCCCCGAGTAAAGAGAAGAGTTAACAACTGGTTTGTTTCCAGAATAATCGGAGTCATTTTTGTTGCCCTTTTGAGTTATTTGGTTTTGAGAGTTTTTGATGTAAAATATGCATTTATCCTGGCTATTCTGGGGGGAGTTCTTGATTTTATTCCTATGCTTGGTCCGGTAGTGGCCGGACTTCTAATAGCTATGATTGTTATGATGAGCTCAGTAACAAAGGCCTTAATTATTCTTATCTGTTTTATTATTATTCAACAGCTGGAGGGAAATATTCTCTTTCCCATCTTATTCAAGAAATTTGTCGGTCTTCCTCCCTCACTGGTCTTAATTGCTTTGGCTGTCGGAGCTTCTCTTTGGGGTTTTCTCGGAGCAATATTAGCTATTCCTTTGACTGGTATTATTTTTGAAATAATAAAAGACTATCTCAAGGTTAAAAGAAGAAAAGAATCCTCACTCTAACTATGTCTTTATATATAGTAGCTACTCCAATCGGCAACTTGGAGGATTTAAGCCCAAGAGCAGTTGAAACCTTGAAAAAGGTTGATTTTATTTTAGCTGAAGACACAAGAGTAACTAAAAAATTGCTTAGCCATTTTAACATTAAAACTAAAACCATTTCCTATCATCAGCACTCTAAAATCGAAAGATTAAATAAAATCCTAAATCTTCTGAGGAAAGGGAATAATTTAGCTTTAGTTTCTGATTCCGGAACTCCCGGTATTTCTGATCCCGGCAATAAACTAATAGCAGAAATTAGCAGAGAATTGGAGATTAAAATCATTCCTATTCCCGGACCTTCGGCTTTAACTTCTTTAGCCAGTGTTTCGGGTTTTCCCATGGATAAATTTCTTTTTCTCGGTTTTCCTCCCAAAAAGAGAAAAAGAGAAAAATTCTTTCAGAAAATTAAAAAATCAAAAATACCGGTTATTGTTTATGAATCTCCTCACAGAATCACAAAGACGTTAAAAGAGCTTCCCAGAGAAAGAGAGATAGTTGTCGGTCGGGAATTAACTAAGATCCATGAAACAATCTATCGGGGAAAGCCGGAAGAAGTATTGAATCAATTGAAGGAAAAAGGGGAATTTACCATCATAATAAATAAAGGAGAATAAAAAATAAGAAAATAATAACTTCAATAAAAAACCCCCATCTTTTGGAGATTTTTTTCTCTAAAAAATGAAGACTTTCGTGGAACACTTTTATTTTCTCGAGGACTTTGCTTTTGGGAGTAATAGCATTGATTAAACTTAAAAAATCAGGGAGGGCTGATATAAAAGCTCCCAGAGAAGCCAGGACAATATTTTTAGAGAGAACGACAATCAAAGTTAATCCTATTAAAAGGTCTAGGGAAACTCTCAAGAAATCCTCAGTTGAATTCCCCCAATTCCCTTTCCTTATATTCCTATGGTCGTAATCCCAGTGGGGGATTATATCAATAAGGAAATGACTTAGAAAAATTATTATCAAAGCCAGCCAGAGAGGTTTGATTATTGTAATCAGGAATCCGCCTAATAATATATGTATTGCTAAGATCATAAATAGTGTGTTAGAATATTTTAGCATATGAAAGAAGAAAAGAAAAAGTTCTATATCACAACTACTCTGCCTTATGTCAATGCCGAACCTCATATTGGTTTTGCTTTGGAGATTATCCAGGCTGATGTTATTGCTCGATATCACCGTCAAAAAGGCGAAGATGTTTTTTTTAATTTCGGAACTGATGAACATGGTCTGAAAATCTATCGCAAGTCTCAAGAAGAAGGAAAAAATCCCCGAGAGTATTGCGATGAATACGCTGGTAAGTTCAATAAGTTAAAAGAAGCCCTAAATTTAAGCTACAATAATTTTATTCGAACAACTGATTCTCATCACATTAAAGCGGCTCAGGAGTTTTGGAAAAGGTGTGAAGCCAACGGGGATATTTACAAGAAGGATTATAAGGTTAAATATTGTGTTGGCTGTGAGATGGAAAAAACAGAATCAGAGTTGGAAAACGGCCGCTGCCCCTTTCATCCTAATAAGGAATTAGAAATTATTGAGGAAGAAAACTATTTTTTCCGCTATTCAAAATATCAAGATAAATTACTCAAACTTTATAAAGATAATCCGGAATTTGTTTTACCGGATTTCAGATTAAATGAGATAATAAAATTTACCGAAGGAGGATTGGAAGATTTTAGTATATCTCGGTTGAAAGAAAAAATGCCCTGGGGAGTTCCTGTACCCGGTGATGATAAGCATATTGTCTATGTATGGTTTGACGCTTTAGTAAACTATATTTCCTGCCTTGGCTGGCCCGATAACTTGGATAAGTTCAATGATTTTTGGCCGGGGATCCAAGTTGCCGGCAAAGACAATCTCCGCCAGCAATCTTCTATGTGGCAGGCAATGCTGATGTCAGCTGGTCTTCCTAATTCAAAACAAGTCTTAATTCACGGATTCATTACCAGTGGTAGTAAGAAAATATCAAAAAGTTTGGGTAATGTTACAGACCCTTTCGAAATTATCAACAAATATGGGACTGATCCCCTTAGATATTATCTTTTAAGAGAAATATCTCCTTTCCAGGATGGTGATTTTACTTTAGAGAGATTTGAAACCAGATATAATGACGATTTATCAAAGGGTTTGGGCAATTTGGTTTCCAGAGTTGTAAAGATGGCCGAAAAAATGAATTTAGATAACGAAAGAAAAATAAGTTCTAAAATTCAAGAAGAACTAGAGAAAACAAAAAAAGAATACTCTCAGTCTCTGGAGGAATTTAAATTTAATGATGCTCTGGTTGCTATTTTCAAATTAATTAGTTTTTCTGATAAATATATTGAAAAAGAAAAACCTTGGGAAGAAAAAGAAAACAGCAAGCAGGTCATAACTGATCTCCTCTTTCTTTTAGAAGAAATCAGCCGATTCTTGAAACCTTTTCTTCCGGAGACAGCGGAAAAAATAGAAAAGTACGCAAATTTGGAAGAAAAAGTAAAACCGCTCTTTCCCCGCTTGAAATCTTAAATAATTTTTTCTATAATTAAAATTAATGGTCGGAAAACAAATTAAAAACATAGTTTTGTTAATTGTCCCAGCTTCTGGGGGAGTTTCGCTTTGAGAAACTAATTTCTCTAAACATTGGAACCCCCCGGCTTAAAAGGCTGGGGTTTTTCTTTGTTCTTTAAAATTAAAATAAGAAAAGGAGGTTTTTATGAGTATCAGCCCTATAATGATGGAGAGATATAATAATTATTGTATTGAGGTAGAAAGCCTCAAGCGTAAAATGAAAAATGGAGTTCCGCCAAGAAAAAGAAGGAAATATCAATATCGAATTAATGATATTGAGAAAAGACTCATTCCGAGAATTATAATGGAATGGCAAAACAATCAAATCTCTAACCGACCAGATTTGGGACCTCTCTTTTAAGAGGTCCTTTTTTATTAAAAATTAATCTGTTAAACTTAAATTATGTTTTTTGATACTCATGCTCATCTAAATTTCAAGGATTTTGACAAGGATAGAGATGAAGTTATAAGAAGATCTTTAAAAGAAGGTTTTTCTATAATCAATGTTGGAACTAATTATCAAACTTCCCGAAAAGCCTTAGAAATCGCCGAATCCTATAAAGAAGGAATTTATGCGGCTATCGGCCTTCATCCATTGAATAGAGAAGAAGGTTTTGATTATAAAAAGTATAAAAGAATGGCTCAATCTGATAAAGTTGTTGCTATTGGAGAAATAGGCTTGGATTTTTGTTCTGAAAGAAAAAATCAAGAAAGGATTCTGCTGGAACAAATTAAATTAACCCAAGAATTAAACTTACCAGTAATTTTTCATTGCCGGAAGGCCCATAATGAATTAATTGAGATTATCTCAGATTTTAATTTTCAAGGAGTGGTTCATTGTTTTACCGGTAATATAGGCCAAGCCGAGAAATATCTGGCTATGGGTTTTTATTTGGGATTCAACGGAATGATTTATAAATTGAATTTAGATAAAATAATTAAAAGATGCCCTTTGGAGAGAATGCTTTTAGAAACCGATGCTCCCTATTTAGCTCCTCCTCAAGCTGAAAAGAAAAGAAACGAACCTGAGTTTCTGAAACATGTTGCCGAAAAAATTGCTGGAATTAAAGAAGAAGAATTAAGGAAAGTAGCTAAATTAACTAATCAAAATGCCCAGAAGCTTTTCTTGAAGAGAAGCTAAAAAAATATTAATATAACTTCTATATGAGCTATGATTTCCAAAAAATAGAGAAAAAATGGCAAAAATACTGGGAAGAGGAAAAGATAAACTACTGCGACTTAAATGATGATAAAAAAGCTAAGTTTTACAATCTGGCTATGTTTTTTTATCCCTCGGGCTCTAAAATTCACATTGGCCATGCTTACAACTATAGTGGCAGTGATGTTTTCGGCCGCTATAAAAGACTGAAGGGTTTTAATGTTTTTCAGCCTATGGGTTATGATGCTTTTGGTTTGCCGGCGGAAAATTATGCGATTAAAAAAGGAGTTCATCCAGCAAAAAGCACCCGGGAGAATATTGATTTCGGTAAAAAACAACTGAAGAAAATGGGTTTTATGTATGACTGGGAAAAGGAAATAAACACTTCTTCTCCGGAATACTATAAATGGACCCAGTGGATATTCAGCGTTCTCTATAAGGCGGGGCTGGCGGAAAGAAAAGAAGCTCCGGTTAACTGGTGCCCTTCCTGTAAAACGGTTCTAGCTAATGAGCAGGTAAGGGAAGGGAGATGCGAGAGATGTGACAGCGAAGTCCAGCAGAAAAAATTAAAACAATGGTTTTTCAAAATAACTAATTATGCCGACCAGTTATTGGAGGGGCATAAGAAATTAGATTGGCCGGAAAATACAATAACCATGCAAAAGAACTGGATAGGCAAATCTGAGGGAGCCAGAATCTTTTTTAAATTAAACAATAAGAAACTGGAGGTTTTCAGCACCCGTCCTGATACCTTATTCGGGGTTACTTTTATGGTTTTATCCCCGGAACATTCTTTTTTAGACGAGTTGAAGAAAGATATAAAAAATTGGCCGGAGGTTTCAGAATATATTGAAAAAAGCCGGAAAAAGACGGAGTTTGAAAGATCAGATGCTAACAGGGAAAAAACAGGAATTGAATTAAAGGGGATTAAAGCCGTTAACCCGGCAACCAAAGAGGAAATCCCCGTTTTTACGGCCGATTATGTTTTAAGTGGTTACGGAACGGGCGCAATTATGGCTGTTCCAGCTCACGACCAAAGAGATTGGGATTTTGCCAAAAAATATGGTTTAAAAATAATCCCCGTTGTTGAAGGAGGTAATCTTAAAAAGGAGGCCTATTGTGATATTGAAGAAGGGAAGCTAATAAATTCAAGCAGTTTCAATGGCTTAAAACCCCAAGAAGCTATTAAGAAAATTACTCAATGGCTGGAAGAAAAGGATTTGGGACGAAAAGAGACAAACTATAAGCTGAGAGATTGGCTTATCTCTCGCCAGCGCTACTGGGGGGCTCCGATTCCCATTATTTACTGCGATAAATGCGGAGAAGTTTTGGACGAGAATCTTCCGGTTAAACTGCCCGAATTGGACAACTTCAAACCGACAGAAGACGGCCAGTCTCCTCTGGCCCGGAGCAGGAAGTTTATAGAAGTTAAATGTCCCAAGTGCGGAGAAAAAGCTGAAAGAAGCGCTGAAACAATGGATACTTTCGTCTGTTCCTCTTGGTATTATTTGAGGTTTCTCTCTCCTCATTTAGAAGAGGCAGCTTTTGATGAAAAGTTGGCCGGAAAATGGCTTCCGGTTGACCAATATTGTGGGGGAGCCGAGCATACCTGTCTTCATCTTCTTTACGCCAGATTTATCAATAGAGTTCTTTATGATCAAAGTTTAATTAATTTTGAGGAGCCCTTTTCCAAACTTAATCATCAAGGGATGATTTTGGCCGAGGATGGGAAAAAGATGTCCAAGTCAAAAGGAAATGCTGTCATTCCTGATGACTATATTGAGAAGTACGGAGCTGATGTTTTCCGAACTTATATTCTTTTTTTAGCTCCTTTTGACCAAGGAGGGAGCTGGAATGACCAGGGGATTGTCGGAGTGGAAAGGTTCTTAAATAAAGTTTGGGATATTTCAAAAAGAGTTGAAGAAAAAAAAGAAGATGAGGAGTTAAAAAAAATCCTTCAAAAGACCATTAAAAAAGTAGGGGAGGATATAGAAAGTTTTAAATTTAATACAGCTGTTTCTTCGCTGATGATTATGGCCAGGGAAATGGAAAAAAAGAAAAACACAACCAAAAGTATTTTTGAGAAATTTTTAATTCTTCTTTCAGTTTTTGCTCCTCATTTAGCTGAAGAAATATGGCAGAAGCTCGGCCATAAGGAGAGTATCTTTTTGGGAGAATGGCCGGCCTATGATGAAAAATTAATAACCGAGGAAAAAGTGAATTTTATTGTTCAGCTAAACGGAAAAGTCAGAGACAAACTGGAATTAAAGAAGGGACTTCAAGAAAAAGAAGTAAAGAAAATAATTTTAGAAAGAGAAAAGGTAAAGAAGTGGATTAAAGGAAAGAAAATTGAAAAGACCATTTTCTTAGAGGATAAATTGATTAATTTTGTCTTAAAATAGCAAAAAACCCCGACAACTTTTTAAAATACGATTTGCTTTTTAAATAAGTTATTTTAATTGTCGGGGTTTTTATATATGAAGGAGGTTCTTTTATCATTATGCACTTTTTGTTATTTTTGTCAATGCCGCGGGTGGGAGTCGAACCCACATGGGACAAGCCCATACGATTTTGAGTCGTACGCGTATGCCAATTCCGCCACCGCGGCCCAATAATCATTTTACTTTTTTTTCCTATAGTTGCAATCTTTATTGGAGCAAGATATACTCTTTCCCTTTTCCACCAGCAGGGATTTGCATTTGGAGCATTTTTCTCCGGTGGGTTTGTCCCAGAGAGCGTAATCACATTGGGGATATTGATTGCAGGCGTAAAAAATCTTTCCCTTTCTGGTTCTTTTTTCAATCAACTCTCCTTTTTTGCATTTTGGGCATTTTACTCCCAATTTTGGTTTTTCCAGCGATCGAGTATATTTACATTTGGGAAAGTTGGAGCAGGCGTAAAATCTTCCGAATCTTCCCCAGCGAATCAAAAGGGAAGCTCCGCATTCGGGACATTTTTCTTTAACTTTTTCAGTTAGATCAATCTTAGTTATCTCCTTTTCTTTATTTTTTAAGTTTTCAATAAAGGGCTGGTAGAATCTTTTAAGGATATCAGTCCATTTTGCTTTCCCTGGGCAATTTTATCAAGTTTTTTTTCCATTTCAGCGGTAAATTTCAAATTAACAATAGCAGGGAAATGTTTTACTAAAAGATCATTAACTTTCTTTCCGATTTTGGTTGGCTCAAACCTTTTTTCTTCATTTTTTCGGACATAATTTCTTTTTTGAATAGTGTCAATTATTAAAGCGTAAGTTGAAGGCCGGCCAATACCTTCTTTTTCCAAGGTTTTAACTAGAGAAGCTTCGTTGTATCTGGCCGGCGGTTGAGTAAAGTGCTGTAAAGGCGTAATTTCTTTGAGTTTCAATTCATCGCCTTTTTCAAGGGGAGGAAGTTTAGTTTCCTTGGTTTTGAGGGGATAGACTTTTAAGAAGCCGTCAAATTTTAAAGTTTGGCCGCTGGCTCTTAAAGTATAATCTCCGGCTTTGATATTAACTTGGGAGGAATCAAAATGAGCTTGGCTCATTTGAGAAGAGATGAATCTCTGCCAAATTAATTTATAGAGATTATTCTGGCGACTGTTTAATTTTAAATCATCCGGTTTTTTTTCCGGTGAGGTTGGTCTTATAGCTTCATGGGCTTCCTGGGCTGATTTTGATTTTGTTTTATAATTTCTCGGATAACCAGGCCAGTACTTTTTACCGAAATCTTTTATTATGAGATTCTTAGCTGTTTCTTGGCTTGATTTGGAAAGATTAAAAGAGTCAGTTCTGTGATAAGTTATGTATCCTTTTTCATAAAGAGTTTGAGCGGTTATCATAGTGGCCTTAGCCGAGAAACGCATTTTATTCCAGGCTTCTTGTTGAAGAGTGCTGGTTGTAAAAGGAGGAAGAGGGTTTCTTTTAATTTCTCTTTTTTTAACTTCTGTTACTTTATAGTCAAGTTTTTTCAAATCCTCGACTATTTTTTTCGCTTCTTTGCCCTTCTTTATCTTTGGTATTTTTTTATCGTTTTGTTCAATTAAAAGGGCTTTAAATTTGTTTTTTTTAACCAAGAGAGCTTCAATGGTCCAATATTCCTCCGGCTTAAATTTTTCTATTTCTTTTTCCTTTTCTGCTATTAAACGGACGGCTACCGATTGAACCCGGCCGGCTGACAGCCCCCTCATAATTTTCTTCCATAAAAGAGGGGAAAGCTTATAGCCAACCAGTCTGTCTAATATTCTTCTTGCTTGCTGGGCTTCAACCAAATCCATATTAATTTTTCGAGGTGAGAGAAGAGCTTCTTTGATGGCTTTCTTGGTAATTTCATGAAAAACAATCCTTTTGGCCTCCTCCAAACCTAAAACTTCGCTTAAATGATAAGCAATCGCTTCTCCTTCTCTGTCTTCATCCGTAGCCAAAATAACCTCCCCGCTTTTTTGAACCGCTTTTTTTAATTTTTTTAAATTATCCTCCGCTTTTTGGGGGACTATATAGTCAGCTTTAAAATTGTTTTCCGGATCAACCCCAAGTTTCTTTTTGGGAAGATCCTTAACATGTCCATAGGAAGATTCTATTTTATAAGAGGAACCCAGGAATTTTTCTATGGTTTTGCTCTTTGTCGGGCTTTCTACTATGATTAACTTCATATTTAATTTCTTATAATAAAAAAGAGATTAAGGATTGTCAATTAAAGCGGTTCATTGCTTTATCAGAACCTTTATCAATTATCGTATCTAAAATCCGTCTCCCTCTTTCCAGAACCGGCTTTAGAAGTTTTCGCTCTTTCTTTTTGAATTTTTTGAGAACGAATTTCTCTAAGTTTTCAATTTTCTTTTCTGGTTTTATTCCTATTCTTACTCTTGTAAAATCATTTCCTAATTCGGTCATTATTGAATTTATTCCCTTATGCCCTCCCGATCCTCTGTTTTTGGAAATACGGATTTCTCCAAGATTAAGATCAAAGTCGTCATGAACAACAATTATTTTTTCAATCTCAAAATAAGAAGAAAGTTTTTTAAGGGCTTTTCCCGAGGAATTCATAAAGGTTTGGGGTTTAGCCAGAATAATATTGCCTTGGGAGGAAAGAAGGCTTTTAAATTTTTCTTTTAATTGAAAGTCAGGAAAATGATTTTCCTTTTGGTAATGGTCAATTATTTTAAAACCAATATTATGTCTGGTTCCCTTGAATTTTTCTCCGGGATTTCCCAGTCCAGCGATTAAAATCATATTCAATAACAATTATATCACCCTTGTTCTGACTTTAAAACTTTGCTATACTCTTTTAATATGTCTCTTAATAAAGGAATATCTTTTTTTTGGGAAATAATCAAGTTTGTGATTCTGGCTTTGGCCATAGTTATCCCTATTAGATACTTTATTTTTCAGCCCTTTATTGTCAGGGGAGTTTCTATGGAGCCGAATTTCCACGATGGAGAATATCTTATCGTTGATGAATTAAGCTACCGTTTCCGGGAGCCAGAGAGAGGAGAAGTAATTATTTTCCATTATCCGGTTGATTCTTCGGAAAAATTTATCAAAAGGATAATCGGTTTGCCTGGAGAAAAAGTGGTTTTAACGGATGACTGTTTAAAAATTATCAGTCAGTCAAAGGAGGAATTCTGCCTTAATGAATCAAACTACATTAATTCCTTGAACTTTCTCAAGAACGACCGGGAGTTTAAATTGACCGAGAATCAGTATTTTGTCATGGGGGACAATAGAAGCCATTCTTTTGACTCCCGCAATTGGGGACCTTTGGCGAAAAACTATATTATTGGCCGGGCTTTAATTAGGCCTTTTTATCTTCAGGATATCATAATTGAAAAACCTAGTTATTAATATGTCAAAATTTCAAACACCAAGAGGAATGAGGGATTTAACCAACGAAGATTTGAGATATTTTGACAAAATTAGAAAAAAATGCGGAAAAGTAGCCGAATTCTGCGGTTTTAAAAGAATAGAACCTCCTATTTTGGAGTCAACCGAATTATTTAAAAAAGGAACCGGATCGAACACCGAGATTGTCCAGAAGCAAATGTATAATTTAAAGACCAAAGGAGGAAAACAACTTACTCTCCGGCCGGAGGGAACTCCTTCTGTAGTCAGGGCTTATCTGGAAAGAGGGATGGAAAGTTTGCCGAAGCCGGTCAAGCTTTGGTATTTCGGCCCTTTCTTCAGGCATGAACGGCCCCAAGCGGGGAGATATCGCCAACTGCATCAGTTCGGTTTTGAAAGTATTGGATCAGAATCTTGGATTGTAGATGCTCAAATTATTTTAATGTTTTATACTATTTTAGAAGATTTGGGCCTTAAAAATTTAGTTATTGAGATAAACAGCATTGGCGATAGGAGCTGCCGACCTCACTATAATAAAATTCTTCTGGATTTTTTAAAGAAAAAACAAAGATTTTTATGTCCCGACTGCAAAAGAAGATTAAAAACCAATCCTTTAAGGATTTTTGACTGTAAGAATGAAAAATGCCAGGAAATAGTCAATCAAGCTCCTCAAACCTTGAATTATCTTTGCAAGGATTGCCACAAGCATTTTAAAAATGTCTTAGAAACTTTAGATGAACTTCAACTCCCCTATAATCTCAATCCTTACTTGGTCCGGGGTTTGGATTATTATACCAGGACTGTTTTTGAAATTATTTCCGGCTCCGAAGAAAATGAAGGCAGTTTAGTCGGGGGAGGAAGGTATGATGAATTGGTTGAACTTTTGGGGGGTAATGAAACTCCCGCTTGCGGTGGAGCAGCCGGAATTGAGAGAATAGTAAGTTTAATGAAAAAGGAAGGCAAAAAAATGCGCTCTCTATCCAAAGCTAATGTTTTTCTGGCTCAAGTGGGCAAACTGCCTAAAAGAAAAGCCTTGATTTTAATGGAAGAATTCAGGAAAGCTAAGATTAAGATAGTGGAATCTCTTCATAAGAATTCTCTTTCTACTCAGCTTAAGAGAGCTGGTAATTTAGGGATAAGATACGTATTAATAATGGCTCAAAAGGAAATTTTGGACAATAAGATTATCCTAAAAGATATGAAAACCGGAAAGCAAAAAAAAATTCCCATAGATAAAGTAGTTAAAGAAATTAAAAAAAAGGTAAAATGAATTGCTTATTCTGTAAAATTATAAAAGGAGAAAAAGAAGCGGAGCTAATTAAAGAAACAGAGGAAATTTTGGTTATTAAAGATATTAATCCCAAAGCTTCGATTCACTACTTGATAATTCCCAAGAAACATGTAGAATCGGTAAAAGAAAAAGAAGCCGAATCAATAGCAAGCAGTTTAATTAAAACAGCTAAGGAAATTGCCGAACGAAAGAATATTAAAGGTTATAAGCTGGTTTTTAATGTCGGCAGGAAAGGGGGCCAAATGATTGATCATCTCCACCTTCATTTTCTGGCCGGCGATAATATAGAATGCCCTTAAAAGTAAAAAGACAACCCAGGGAAAGCTCTCAAGGACTTTTAAGAAGATTCACTCTTAAACTTAAAAAGAGCGGTATTTTGCTTGAAGCAAAAAAGAAAAAATATTATCAAAGGCCCAAGGGTAAAAACCTTCGGAAAAAATCCGCCTTGAGAAGAGAAAGAAAGAGAAAGGAAATTGAGAAGTTGAAAAAGATGGGGAAACTCTAAGAAGAAAATTATCAACAATTAAGTTTTAAACTTAATTGTTTTTATTTTAGTAAAATTTTTGGTAGAATAAGAATGTGAATTAAATTTTATGTCTAAAAAAATCCTGGTAGCTATAGATATTGGAACCAGCTCAATCAAGCTTTTAGTTGGAGAAAAAGAATCGGATTCTTCCTCTTTAAAAATAATTGCTAAAGAGGAAGTTTCTCATTTGGAAGGAGTAAGAAAGGGAGAAATTTATGATTCCCGAAAAGTGGCTGAAAAAATTACTCTGGTTAAAAAAAGAGCTGAAAAAACTTTAGGGAAGAAAATAAAAAAAGCTCTAGTTAACTTAGGAGGTCCTCACACATATGTAATGGAAAGCCGGGGAGTTGTTTCTGTTTCCCGGGCTGATCAAAAAATTTCCGGAGAAGATATTGAAAGAGTTCTCCAAAATGCCCGGGCGGTAAGTCTTCCCTCCAACAAGGATATTTTAGAAGTTATTCCCCAGGAATTTATTGTTGATGGAGAAAGTGTCTTAAAGGAACCCTTGGGTTTGGAGGGAACCCGTTTAGAAGTAAAATCTCTTTTAGTTTATATCTTCTCTCCGGTTTTGGAAAAGTTGAAGGAGGCTTTTCTGGAATCAGATATTGAAATTGAAAGAATAGTTCCCTCGCCTTTAGCCTCGGCCAAGGCTGTTTTAACCTCCGAAAAAAAAGAACTGGGAACAGCAGTTTTGGATATCGGAGCGGGAACCACTTCTTTAGCTGTTTTCAGTAAGGGAAAGTTAATTAAATTTTCCATTTTTCCGGCCGGAGCCGCCAATATTACCAATGATATTGCCATTGGTTTGAGAGCGGAAATAAGAACGGCCGAAAATATTAAAAAAGAATTTGGCTATCTCGGGCTTAGTAAATCCAAAAAAGGAAAGAAAAAAGTGGAGATTGCCGAAAAAAACATTTCCTTTTCCAGAAGTTTTTTAAAAGATATAATAAATGTGAGAGTTTCCGAAATATTTTCTGAAACTAAAAAGGAGTTGAAAAAAATATCTAAAAACGATATTCTCCCTGGAGGAGTTGTTTTAACCGGAGGTGGGTCTCTTCTTCCCGGTATTGTTGATTTTGCCAAAAAGAAATTTGAACTTCCTTCAATTGCTTCGGGTCCGAAAGGGATAGCTAATCTTGAAGACCCAAGATTTTCAGTTTCCGCCGGCTTACTTCTCTTTGGTTTTAATTCTCCGAAGAATTCCGGAAGAAGTCGAAGCGGAGCCTTGAACTGGCTATTGGAGAAAATAAAGAATTTAATTAGAATTTTTCTACCTTAATTATGTCTATGAAAATTAAAGTAATAGGAATTGGAGGGTCGGGGGGAAACACAATTTCCCGGCTTAGTAAAAAATCTTTTAAGGATGTGGAATTGTTTGCGGTTAATACCGATGCTCAAGCTTTAAATAAATGTTCTTCTCCCAACAAAATTTTAATAGGCCGGAAGGTGACAGAGGGTTTGGGAACGGGAATGAATTGGAATTTAGGCCAACGGGCAGCTAAAGAAAGCCAGGAAGAATTAAAAAATATTTTAAAGGGCGCAGATATAGTTTTTCTTACTTGTGGAATGGGAGGAGGAACCGGTTCTTCAGTAATATCAATATTGGGCAGATTGGCTAAGGAATTGGATATTTTGACTGTGGCAGTTGCCACTTTGCCTTTTTCTTTTGAGGGTTCTCTAAGAAAAAGATTAGCCGACAAGGGCTTGAATCAGCTTAAAAAGAACATTGATTCCTATTTAATTATACCTAATGACAAAGTCCTAAAGGATGCCAGCAAAAAAACTTCGGTTGAAGAAGCTTTTCTAAATGCTGATAGCGCTCTCTTGGAATCAATAGAGGGAGTTTCTAATCTCCTTTCTCTTTCCGGAATTATCAGTATTAATTTTGCCGATTTAGAGGAAATACTCAAGAATTCCGGGAAGACAATTTTCGGAGTAGGGAAAACCAAAGGAGAACAAAGAGCAATTGCAGCAGTGAGCAGGGCCTTTCAGTCTCCCTTTCTTGATTATATTCCCAAGAAAGCCAAAGGGGTTTTGTTTAATATAACAGGGAGAGAAGTTTCTCTCAACGAAGTGAATTTAGTAGCCAATTTTATAAAGAAAATAACCGACCGGAGGACAAAAGTTTCTTTTGGTGTTTCCGAAGACAAGAAAATGCCCAAAGGGGAAATAAAAGTAACCTTAATTGCAACTGGAGTGGAATAAAATTTCGAAAGACAGTTGAAACTGTGGAAAATTGCCGGTAAGACGTTCTTTTAATGTTGATTTTCTAGAGTTTGCTTAGATTTTTTTTGTTTGTTAAAATGATTTTAATATGGTTGAAAATAAAATTACCAAATTAAGAAAAAGAGACGGTCGAATAGTTGATTTTGACCCTTCTAAAATAACTAATGCTATTATTAAAGCTCTGATTTCAGTCGGAGCCGATAAATCAAAAGCCCCTGATCTTTCCGAGAAGGTGCTTTTGTTTTTGAATAAAGATTTTTCAAGGAAAATTCCAGAGGTGGAGCAGGTTCAGGATAAAGTTGAGGAAGTTTTAAGAAAAGAAGGTTTTAAAGAAGTAGCCGAGAGCTACCATATGTATCGGCAAAAAAGAACGGAAATCAGGGAAGCCAAATGGTGGCTCTTAAACAATCGGGTGAAAACCAAGTTAAGCCCCAATGCTTTAATTGTTTTGGAGTCAAGATATTTAAGGAAAAACGAGGAAGGAAAAATCATAGAAACTCCTCAAGATCTTTTTAAAAGGGTGGCTAGAAATATTGCTGCCGCTGAAAAAAATTATCAATTAGATATTTCTGAGGAAAAACTATTTGAGTTAGAGGAATCCTTTTACAGGATGCTGGTTTCTTTAGAATTTCTTCCTAATTCACCGACTTTAATGAATGCTGGCAATCTCCTTCAACAGTTATCGGCCTGCTTTGTTCTGCCAGTCAATGATTCAATGGAAGATATTTTTGAATCTGTAAAAAACACTGCTTTAATTCATAAATCGGGAGGAGGAACAGGTTTTAGTTTTTCCGGATTAAGGCCCAAGGGAGATATGGTTAAGTCAACTACCGGGGTTTCTTCAGGTCCGGTTAGCTTTATGACTGTTTTTGATGCTGCCACCGAAGTGATAAAACAAGGAGGGAAGCGCCGGGGAGCCAATATGGGAATTCTAAGGATTGATCATCCCGATATTCTTGAATTTATCAAAGCCAAGCACGAAGAAGGGAAACTTTCCAATTTCAATATTTCTGTAGCTGTCACCGATGATTTTATGGAAAGAGTCCGCCATGATAAGGAATACAGTTTAATTAATCCCCGAAACGGCCAAAAGTGGAAGAAAATCAGCGCCAAAAAAATATTTGACATTATTGTTCATTATGCTTGGGAAACCGGCGACCCCGGAGTGATTTTTATAGATAAGATAAACAAAGATAATCCTACTCCGAAGTTAGGAGACATTGAAAGCACTAATCCCTGCGGAGAACAGCCTCTTTTACCTTATGAAAGCTGCAATCTCGGGAGCATTAATCTCTATAAGATGATTAAAGAAGGAAAGAGCGGTTGGGAGATTGATTGGGACAAATTGAAGAAAACGGTTCATAAGGCCGTTCATTTCTTAGACAATGTCATTGATGTTAATCGTTATCCTCTCCCGGAGATAGAAAAGATTTCCCGAAATAACAGAAAAATAGGACTGGGGGTTATGGGTTTTACTGATATGATAATCAGACTGGGGATACCCTATAACTCTCCCAAAGCTCCTAAAATAGCCGAAAAGGTAATGAAATTTATTCAGGAGGAAGCTAAGAAAAAATCATCGCTCTTAGCTGAGAAGCGGGGAGTATTTCCCAATTTTCGGGACAGTATTTATGCCAAAGAAGATAAGAAAATGCGCAATGCCACAGTTACCACTATTGCTCCGACGGGAACAATAGGAATTATAGCAGATTGTTCTTCGGGAATTGAACCTCTCTTTACTATATCCTTTGAAAGAAGAAATGTTTTAGGAGGGAGAAATATCTTGCAAGTTAATCCGGTTTTTGAGGAAATTGCCAAAGAAAGAGGTTTTTATTCCAAAGAGCTTATGAAAAAGATTGCCGGCCGGTCCAGTATTCAGGATATGGAAGAGATTCCCAAGGATGTGAGAAAGCTTTTTATTACCACTTTTGATATTTCCCCTGAAGATCATATTAAAATTCAGGCAGCTTTTCAAAAATATGTTGATAATTCTGTTTCCAAAACCATTAACTTTCCCTTTAAAGCCTCTAAGGAAGATGTTAAAAAAGCTTACTTCTCGGCTTTTGACCGGGGCTGTAAAGGAATTACAATTTTTAGAACAGGCTGCCGAAAACAGCAGGTCTTGAACATTAAGAAGGGAGATAAAGAATATTCCCTTGAGGAAGATGAAGTTTCTCCGGAAAAAAAGGATCCTTCTCCGGAAAATCTGCCCCCGGGGAGTTGTCCTACCTGTAATATATGATTTTTCTTTTTACTGGGGATGGTAAGGGAAAAACTACCTCGGCAATAGGTATGGGAGTAAGAGCGGTTGGAGCCGGAAGAAAAGTTTTAATGATTCAGTTTATGAAGTCGGGGGATTCTTCGGAGATAAAAACGATCAAAGAAATGGATAATTTTCAAGTGGAAAGTTTCGGAGGGAAAAAATTTATTGACAAGAACAATAATTCTAAAGAAGATCTTTTGCTGGCCAAAAAAGCTTTTGAAAGGACTAAAAAAGCGGTTAAAAAAGGAGAATGCGATCTCTTGATACTAGACGAGATTGCCATTGCTCTTTACTTCGACCTCCTTGATTCAAAAGAAATATTAAGTTTTTTAAAAGAAAACGGAAAGAAAATGGATATAGTTTTAACCGGAAGAAAATGCCCGGAGGAAATAAAAGAAATAGCTGATTTGGCAACCGAATGCAGGGAAGTCAAGCATTATTACAGTAAAGGAGTGATGCCTCGGAAAGGAATAGAATATTAAATTATGAAAAGAATAATGGGGTTAATAGATTTAGTCTCAGCTCTAATTTTACTGGCTTTAGCTCTCCAAAAAGATATTTCTTTAGGGATTATCATTGTAATTTCTTCTTTCTTATTTTTAAAAGCTTTTCCTTTTTTCCTCAAATTTGATTTAGCCAGTATTTTTGACGTTTTAGCCGCATTTTTAATTATCTTTGGATATTTCTTGAATATTTCTCCAATCATCTTCTATATTCCAGCCGGCCTTTTGACTTTAAAAGGCTTAATCAGTCTGCTATAATGTTTCTGTGGAAATAGCAGGCTTTAAAAAATTTACTCTGGCCGATTATCCCGGTAAAAGATCCGCCGTTCTTTATTTCAAAGGTTGTAATTACCGCTGCCCTTTTTGTTTTAATTCTTATTTAGTTTCCGAAGAAGAAATTAAAAAGCATATTTCCTTTCCTTTAAGAAATTTTCTTTCTTTTTTAAATAAAAGTGATTTGGAAGGAGTTTCTCTGGATGGAGGGGAGCCCACTCTTCAAAAAAGTTTGCCCAAACTCTGCCGGAAAATTAAAAGAAAAGGGTTCTTTCTTAAGCTTAATACCAATGGCTCTAATCCAGAAATGCTCAGGGAATTAATAGCAGAAAAGCTGATTGACTATGTAGCTTTGGATATTAAAAGTTCTCGGAGAAAATATCCCAAATCAGTGGGATTCAAAGATTGTAGCAAGTCTTATCTTTTGGCTAAAATTGACGAGAGTATTGATATTTTAAAGAAAAGCAATATAGATTATCAGTTTCAAACGACTCTGGTTCCCAAACTGGTTAATAAAAAAGATATTCAGAGAATAGTAAAATGGGTTGGACCGGCTGAAAAATATGTTTTGAGGAATTTTCAAAACCAAGAAGTTATGGATTTAGAATTCAGTAAAGTAAAACCTTATTCTCAAAAATTCCTTTATTCTTTGAAAACGATAGCCGAACCTTTCTTCAAATCGGTTGAAGTCTATTGAAAAAGACTGCCCCTTAAGGCAGTCTTTTTATTATAATTATAATGTAGTTAATTTTCGCTCGAGTTCCATTTTTTCTTCCGTTAGTTTTAATATTTTTCCAGGTATTTCCTTTTGCTTTTTTTCTATTTTTTTTAGTAAATTATTATAGGAGTCAATTTTTGTTTTCAATCTCTTTAAATCTCCTTTTTTCTTTTTTAATTTCCTGTAATTTCTTATCCATCTCATCAATTCTTTATTAGATTGATTCTTCTTAGCTTCTTCTATTAGGACATTGAGAATCTTATATTCTACCTGAATGGGAATGAAATAGCCTTTTATTTCTTCTGCTTTTTCAATAGCAACTAAGGGATTTCGAATATCCCTTAATTTTCTCGGGAAGATTTTGAGAGTGCAGATAGCCAAAGGAAATCCGAGAGTTATTATTAAATAAAATAATATCTCTCTCATTAACTCATAAGAATAAGAGCATAATGATATAAGAAATATTAATATTAATATGATGAGAAGAACGGCGTGAAAAAACCAATAATTACTATTAGGGTTGTGAAAATACCAACCCAGCCAGTAAAGAATTTTCTTAAACATAATATCCTCCTTGTTTTTAAAGTTCTTAGTTTCGCCTTTTATAGCATACTGGACTAAAGAAGTCAATTTGATAAAATAGGAAAGATGACTTTATCTAAAGTTTTTTTCTTTCTTGTCTTATCCTTTATCGGAGGAATTCTTATATCTTCCTTTTTTAATATTTCTAAACTGATCTTGATTGAATTTTTTCTTTTAGGATTTCTTTATTTTATTTTAAGCTTTTTCTTCACTAAAAATTTTAAAAAAGTTTTAATTATTTTTGCCCTTTGCCTTGTTTTCTTTTCTTTGGGTATTTTAAGGCTGGAATTAACAGATTCCTCCGGTTTTAATCAAGAAGGAACTTTAGAAGTTTTAGAAGGATTGAGGGGAAACCTTAAGGAGAAGATTTACAATAGTTTTTCCCCGCCCGAATCCAATATTTTAGCTGCTTTGACTTTGGGCTATAAGGGAGAGATAGGGGAGAACTGGAAAGAAAAGTTGAATATATCCGGTTTACGGCACGTCGTCGCCATTTCTGGCATGCATATAATTATTTTAAGCGGCGTCATTGTTTCCTTTTGTCTTTCCTTGGGTATTCCCCGGGGAAAGGTTTTCTATTTTGCTTTAATTATTCTCTGGTTTTTCATTGCCCTAACCGGTTTTCAAACATCGGCTTTAAGAGCCGGTATTATGGGTTCAATGCTTTTATTTTGCAATAAACTGGGAAGACAGCGGCGGGCCGACAGAGCCCTCTTTTTGACAGCCGCTTTAATTTTGATGGTTAATCCAACCTTATTGAAAGAGAGCATCGGCTTTCAACTTTCCTTTGCTGCTTCTTTGGGAATAATATATTTCCGGCCCTTTTTAAGTAAGTTCTTTGAGAAGATAAAGATATTTAACTTAATTGGAGCTAATGATCTTCTGGCAGTGACTTTTTCAGCCCAGATTTTTGTCTTTCCTCTTTTAATCTATCATTTTGGAAAAGTTTCTCTGATTTCACCTCTCAGTAATATTTTAGTTGTTCCTCTGATTCCTCTTTTAATGATTTTGGGGATGGTCTTTCTGGCAACGAGCTTAATATCTCCGATTTTCAGCTTTATTATCTATCTTCCAACCTGCCTTTTCCTTAATTATTTAGCGGGAGTGGTCGATATTTTCTCTCGGCTCCCTTTGGCTCAGATTAGCTTTTATTTCCCTTGGTTTTTAATTCCGGCTTCCTATCTAATTTTGGGATTCATTGCTTATAAAATTTCCCAAAGAAGCGCTTTCTTGAGTTTTTAAAAATATTTCTTATCATAGAAGTATGAGGAAAAAGTTGAGTTTTTGGCTAACAGGCATAATAATTATTATTTTCCTGCTAGGTTTTTTTAGCGGGCGGGTTTTCAGCGACTTCTATAATACCAAGCTCAAATTTCTTTGGGGAAGAGAAAAAACAGAAACTCTAGAAGAGGCAGTAAAACCCTATTCCCCCCAGAGTTCCCAGGAAGAAGCAGTAATGAAAGTGGTTGAAGAATCTTCTCCGGCTGTGGTTAGCATAATAGTTAAAAAAGAAATCCCTGTTTATAGGACACATTATAGGAATCCCTTTGAGGGGTTTGAAGATTTCTTCGGAGATGATTTCGGGATAAGATTTAAAATTCCTGAATACAAACAAGAGGGAACTGAAGAAAAAAAAGTGGCTGAAGGAACGGGCTTCATTGTTTCTGAAGAAGGATTGATTTTAACCAATAAACATGTAGTCAATCAAGAGGAAGCATTTTATACTATTATTACCAACGAAGAAAAAAGATATGAAGCGGAAGTTTTAGCTAAGGATCCCTTTCAGGATTTGGCAGTAATGAAAGTTTCCGTTGAAGGAAAGATTAACAAAGAAGGAAAATTGTCTTTAAACAATTTTCCGACGTTAAAATTGGGTGATTCTCAAACTATAAGAATAGGCCAAACAGTAATAGCTATTGGCAATGCCTTGGGAGAATTCAGAAACACCATCTCTTTGGGAGTTATTTCCGGTTTGGGAAGGAGAATTACCGCTTCAGGGGGAGGTTTGGTGGAAACTTTGGAAGATGTTATTCAGACCGATGCTGCCATTAATCAGGGAAATTCGGGAGGCCCCCTCCTTAATTTAAGAGGAGAAGTTATTGGAATTAATGTAGCTATGGCTCAGGGAGCTCAAAGCATCGGCTTTGCCATTCCCGTTGATAAGGCCAAAAGAGGCATAAAACAAATTAAAGAAATAGGAAAGATAGTTTATCCCTTTCTGGGAGTGAGATACATTCTTATCACTCCAGAGGTTCAAGAAGAGAGAAACTTGGAAGTGGACTACGGCGCCTTGGTTATAGGGGAAGACGGAGTCTTAGGAGTGGTTGAAGATTCAGCTGCTGCCAAGGCCGGCATTAAAGACGGCGATATAATTCTCAAGGTAGATGAAGAAAAAATTACTAATGACAATTCTCTCTCCAGAATAATTCAGGATAAACTGCCCGGAGACAAAGCAGTATTGGAAATACTAAGAGAAGGGGAGAAAAAACTCATCGAAGTCATTTTAGGAGAAAAAACCAGTTAAAGCTTGATATTTCAGTTCTTTTTGTTATATATAAAAAAGTATGCCATTTATGCAAGGCGGGGATTTTACCCGCAAATCACAAGAAGCTCTGGTCAAAGCTCAAAATACAGCTCGCCGGCACGGCCAGCAGCAGGTTGATGCTCTTCATCTTTTAGATAGCTTGCTCAATCAGGAAGAAAGTGTTGTTTTGGCTGTTTTGGAAAATCTTCAGGTTGATTTGGAGGATCTTCGAAAGAAAACTAAAAAAGCCATCAGCCAAATTCCTTTTCACGCTTCTCCTCAAGGAGGAGGCCAGCTTTATCTTACCCAAGATTTAGGGAGAGTTTTGGAAAAAGCCCGCCATGAAACAATGAATATGGGAGACCAGTTTATCTCCCTGGAGCATTTGTTTCTAGGTCTCTTAACCAGCCAAAACAGAGCTAATATTATCTTAAATAAAGCTAAATTTTCCCCCAAAAGCGATGTGCAAAAGTTAAACAAAGATGTTTTTATTGAACAATTGGAGGATATTCGAGGAGGGGAGAATATCACCGATCCCAATCCGGAGTCTAAGATTGAAGTGATTAAAAAATACACCAACAACCTGACCGATTTAGCTAAGAAAGGGAAACTGGATCCTGTTATAGGAAGGGATTCAGAAATTAGGAGAGTAATGCAAGTTCTTTCCAGAAGAACTAAAAATAATCCTGCTTTAATTGGAGAAGCCGGGGTGGGAAAAACAGCTATTGTTGAAGGCCTGGCAAAAAAAATAATCAGTTTAAATGTTCCTGAAAGCTTGAGGGGAAAACAGCTAGTTTCTTTGGATTTGGGAGCCTTAATAGCCGGAACTAAATTCCGGGGAGAATTTGAATCAAGAATAAAAGCTCTTTTAAGGGAAATTAGAAAGAACAGGGAGAAATACATTCTTTTCATAGACGAGCTCCATACTTTAATTGGAGCTGGTGGAGCCGAGGGGGCGGTTGACGCTTCCAACCTCTTAAAACCGGCTTTAGCCAGAGGAGAGTTAAGGGCGATTGGAGCGACTACTCTTAAGGAATACCAAAAATACATTGAAAAAGACGCTGCTTTAGAAAGAAGATTCCAGCCGATATATGTTTCCGAACCTTCAATTGAAGACACTATTGCTATTTTAAGAGGAATAAAAGAAAAGTACGAACTTCATCATGGAGTAAAGATAAAAGATTCCGCTCTCAAGGCGGCAGCCGAACTTTCCAGCCGCTATATTACCGATAGATTCCTTCCTGACAAAGCAGTTGATTTAATGGATGAAGCTGCCTCCGGTTTGAGAATGGAAATGGAATCAGAACCGGCCAAACTCGAAGAGATAAAAAATGAAATTACCAAGTTGGAAATAGAAAAACAGGCTTTAAAGAAAGAAAAGGGTTCGGACAAAAGATTAAAAGCTATTGAAAGAGGATTAGCCGATCTCAAAGAAAAAGCCCAAAATTTCAAAAAGCGCTGGCAATCGGAAAAGGAACTCATAACCAAAATAAAAGACCTTAAGAAAAAAATAGACGACCTTAATCTTCAAGTAGAAATTGCCCAGAGGCAGACTGATTTGGAAAAAGTAGCCGAACTGAAATATGGAAAAATACCAGAGATTAAAAAGGAATTGAGTTCCTCGGAGAAAAAGCTAAAAAATTTCCAAAAGAAGAATCATATTTTAAAAGAAGAAGTAACAGAAGAAGATGTAGCTGAAGTTGTTTCCCGCTGGACGGGAATTCCAGTAACAAGATTAATAGAAGAAGAAGCAAAAAAACTTGAAAAAATGGAGAATATCCTTAAGAAAAGGGTTATCGGCCAGGACAAGGCTATTAAAGCGGTTAGCAATGCCATCAGAAGAGGCAGAGCCGGGATTGCCGAAGAGAATCGTCCAATGGGCGTTTTCCTTTTTCTCGGTCCGACCGGAGTGGGAAAAACGGAAACAGCCCGAGCTTTGGCTGAATTTCTTTTCAATACCGAAAAAGCTTTAGTCAGGCTGGATATGTCCGAGTATATGGAGAAATACAGTGTTTCTAAAATAATTGGCTCGGCTCCCGGCTATGTCGGCCACGAAGAAGGAGGCCAGTTAACAGAGAAAATAAGAAGGCGTCCTTACAGTGTTGTTCTTCTGGATGAAATAGAAAAAGCCAATCCCGAAGTTTTTAACATTCTTCTTCAGATATTTGAAGACGGGCATCTTACCGATGCCAAGGGGAGAAGAGTTTCCTTCAAAAATACCATTATAATAATGACTTCCAATATTGGTTCGGAATACGTTAATCAAATGCAGCCTTTGGGTTTTAATCAAAGCAAGGGGAAAATAAGCAGAGAAGAGCTTCAAAAGAAAATTCACAAGGCCTTAAATGATTATTTCAAACCGGAATTCCTCAATAGAATTGACGAAACTGTCATCTTCAACTACCTTGATAAAAAACAAATAAGAAAGATTGTTGATTTGGAATTAGAAAAAGTTAAAAAAAGGCTGGAAAAGAGGAGAAATATTAAAATAAATTTCTCTAAGAAATTAAGAGATAAATTAGCTGAAAAAGGTTTTGATCCCAATTTGGGAGCCCGACCCTTAAAGAGAGTAATCCAAAGATTGATTCTTGATCCCTTGTCTTTAAAAATAATTGTTGGGGAAATAAAAGAGAAGAGCAGTTTGTCAATTGATTGGGTTAAAGATAAAGTTTCCTTTAAGTCTTCCTTAAAAAAGAGCTTGACAACTAAAAAATAATTTGTTAGTATGCAAAGCGTGAGGGTTTCAATCCTCTTAACTCGGCTGAAGACCTCCTGGTTTTAGGAGGTCTTTTGCTTTTTCTTTTTTTTATGATAGACTAATTTTAGGCCGGGAGCCGGCCCTCACATAGAGTTGGAGGTAAAACCCTCCCGGCCGCTTAAAAAAATGAAACCTCGGGAAAATATTCCTCTTAAGGATTACACAACTTTTAGAATTGGGGGACCGGCAAGATATTTTTGGGAGGCAAAAACAAGAGAGGAGTTAATTGAATCAATAGAGTGGGCCAGAAAGAAAAATGCCCCCTTTTTTATTTTAGGTGGCGGAAGCAATTTGTTGATTTCCGATCAAGGCTACAACGGCTTGATTATAAGAATGGGGGGAGATGAAATTGAAGGAGAAATTAAAGCTGATGCGGGCGTTCCTTTAAAGAAACTGGTTGAATTTTCAGTTGAAAAAAGTCTAACTGGCTTAGAATGGGCTGCCGGTATTCCGGGGACGCTAGGCGGAGCTGTTTGGGGGAATGCTTCAGCTTTTGGAGGTAAAATGTCCGACCTTGTTGGAGAAATGGAAGTTTTAAAAAAAGATTCTTTAGAAATTAAGAAAACAAGCCGCCTTAATTCCGGCCTAATTATCCTTTCGGTTTTTCTTTCCCTTAAAAAGGGCAAAAAGGAAGAAATTAAAAAAGAAATAGAAAGTCATCTCAATTATCGCAGGCAAACCCAACCGGTTAATTCTTTTTCGGCCGGTTGTGTTTTTAAAAACTCCCCTGGAAATCCTCCATCTTCTTTGCTGATTGACCAAGCCGGACTTAAGGGAGTTAGAATCGGAGGAGCCGAAGTTTCCAGGAAGCACGCCAATTTTATTATTAACAGAGGCGAAGCTAAAGCTTCTGATGTTAAAGAATTGATTAAATTAGTTAAGGAAAAAGTCTATAATAAATACAATGTTAAATTAGAGGAGGAAATAAAATATTTATGAATCTTTTTTACAAAATATTCGGTCATCCCAATGAAAAATATCTCAGAAAAATCAGGCCCTTAGTGGAAAAAATTAATTCTCTAGAACCTGATTTTGAAAAACTCTCCGATGAAGATTTGAAAAAGAAGACAAATTTCTTTAAAGAAAAAATTTCTCAAGGAGAAAACTTGGATAATGTTCTCCCTGAAGCTTTTGCTTTGGTCAGGGAAGCGGCTAAGAGAAATTTAGATCAGAGGCATTATGATGTCCAATTGATGGGAGGAATAGCCATGCATCAGAGGAAAATTGCTGAAATGAAAACAGGAGAAGGAAAGACATTGGCTTCTACCCTTAACGCTTATCTCAATGCTTTAACCGGGAAGGGGGTTCATTTAGTCACAGTCAATGACTATTTAACTAAGAGAGATACGGTTTGGATGGGCCAAATTTATCATGCTTTGGGATTATCGGTTGGTTGCTTGGTTCACGACCGAGCTTATCTCTATGATCCCGATTACGAGGAGGATGACAAGGATAGGAAAAGAGATTTAGTCGGCGGATTCAAAATAATTGAAAGCTACTTGAGGCCAGTTGAAAGAAAAGAAGCTTATCAGGCTGATATAACCTATGGAACTAATAATGAATTTGGTTTTGATTATCTGAGGGACAATATGGTTTTTGACTTGGAAAAGAAAACTCAAAGGAAATTTAATTATGCCATTATTGATGAAATAGATTCAATCTTAATTGACGAAGCCAGAACCCCTCTTATTATCTCCGCTCCCGATACCGAGAGCTCTCAGTGGTATAAGGATTTTTCCCGAATAGTTCCCAGGCTTAAGAAAGACATTGATTACCAAATTGACGAAAAATTAAAAGTAGTTTCTTTAACCGAGGAAGGAATTGACAAAGTGGAGGACATTTTGAAATTAGATAATATTTATCAAGAGAAAGGAATAAGATATCTTCACCATCTGGAGCAGGCTCTCCGGGCTAAAGTTTTTTTCCGGAGAGACAGGGATTATATCGTAAAAGGGGGAGAGGTTATTATTGTTGATGAGTTCACCGGCCGATTGATGCCGGGCCGGCGTTGGTCAGGAGGACTTCATCAGGCAATAGAGGCAAAAGAAGGGTTGAAAGTTAATCCGGAATCAAAAACTTTGGCTTCAATCACCTTCCAGAATTTATTCAGAAAGTACAGTAAGTTGGCCGGTATGACCGGAACAGCCACAACTTCTTCGGAAGAATTTGAAAAAGTTTATGATTTAGAAGTAGTAGTTATTCCTACCAATGAACCAATGATAAGAAAGGATCTTCCCGACTTAGTTTACAAGAATCAGAAGGGCAAGTTTAAAGCGATAGTCAGGGAAGTTAAGGAAAAACATAAAAAAGGCCAGCCGATATTGATCGGAACCAATTCTATTGATAAGAACGAAATTTTGGCAAAAATGCTGGAAAGGGAAGGTATTTCCCCGGAAATCTTAAATGCCAAAAATCATCAGCGGGAAGGGGAAATTATAGCTCAAGCAGGGCGGAAAGGCCAGGTTACGGTAGCTACTAATATGGCTGGCCGAGGGGTGGACATAATCTTAGGCGGAAATCCTCCCAATCTCAAAGAAGCGGAAGAAGTCAAAAAATTAGGAGGGCTTTATGTAATTGGAGTTCAAAGGCACGAAGCCAGAAGAATAGATAACCAGCTCAGAGGAAGATCGGGTCGCCAGGGCAATCCTGGAGTTTCCTGTTTTTTTGTTTCTCTGGAAGATAAGATTCTCCGGGTTTTTGGAGGAGAGAGAATTCAAAACTTGATGAATATGTTAAAACTTCCCGAAGGTCAGCCAATTGAGGCTAAAATGATTTCCGGAGCTATAGAGAAAGCTCAAGCTAAAGTGGAAGGTTTCAATTTTGACGCCCGAAAGCATGTTTTGGAATATGATAATGTTATTTCAAAACAAAGGAATAAAATATATTCCCTCCGAGACGAAATTTTAGAAAGCAATTATGAAGAATTGAAAGAGAAAATAATGGAAATATTAAAAAAAGAGCTGGAAAAAATTGTTTTCAGCCATCATTTTGACTGTGAAAAAATTAGCCAGGAGATGAAAACAATCATTCCCTTTCAAGGCGATCTTAGTTCCAAGCTTCTCAAACTGAAGGAAGAAAAGATGATTGAGTTTCTCAATAACCTGGTTAAGGAAGTTCTTGAAGAAAAAGAAAAATATGAAGGGAAAGAAGGAATGAAAAAGATTTTTAAATACGCCCATCTCCAAACAATTAATATTTTATGGTCGGATCATTTATCAACAATGGATTCTTTGAGAGATTCAGTCCGACTCAGAGCCTATGGAGGAAAAGACCCTCTAGTTGAATACAGAACCGAAGGCCATAAAATGTTCCAGGAGCTTTTGAGAATTCTTAACTCTCAAGTTTCCCGAACTATTTTCAAATTAGCTAGTCATTGAAAAAAATATCTATTTCTGCTATAAAATGATAAGGCATGAGAAGAAAAACCAGTTTAAATCTAATAATAATAATTGTAATTTTTGTTCTCTCACTGGGGATTGTTTTCCCCGGACAGATTAATAAGGGAATAGATTTTTTAAATTCCCGAGTTTTTTCTTTTGTCGGTATCAAATTGCCTAAAACTTCAGAAATTGATTTTAAGCTGGGCCTTGACCTTCAAGGAGGGACCCGATTGCTTTATGAAGCCGATCTTTCCGATGTTCCCAGAGGCGAAGAAAAAGAATCAATGGCCGGCCTCCGCGATGTTATTGAAAGAAGAATAAATTACTTTGGCGTCAAAGAACCCATTGTCAGAGTTGAAGAAAGGGGAAGCCACAAAAGATTAATAGTTGAGTTAGCCGGGGTTAAAAAAACCGAAGAAGCAATAAAGATGATAGGCGAGACTCCCTTTTTGGAATTTCGGGAAGAAGTTGAAGAAGTTCTTCAAGAAGAAGATTTGTCTGATAAAGAAAAATTAGATGCTCATTTTAAAACCACAGAGTTAACCGGAAAATATTTAAAAAAAGCCAGACTGGATTTTGGTCAGACTACTATGGAGCCGGAGGTTATTCTAGAGTTTAATTCCAAAGGCAAAGAGTTATTTGGCGAGATAACAGAAAGAAATGTCGGGAAACGCCTGGCCATTTATATTGATGATATAATGATTTCTGCCCCGGTTGTTAGGGAAAAAATCTCCGGGGGCCAGGCCAGGATAACTGGAAAATTTAGTTTGGAAGAAGCCAAAGAATTAGTTAGAAATCTTAATGCTGGAGCTCTGCCTGTCCCTATTGAAATAGTCTCCCAAAATACAGTTGGTCCCACTTTAGGAATGAGCTCGCTTAATAAATCTCTTAAAGCCGGCCTCTTCGGCTTTCTATCTGTAGCTGTCTTTATGATATTGATTTACCGTCTTTCTGGTTTGTTAGCTTTTTTCAGCTTGCTGGTTTATGGTGGAATTTTATTGAGCATCTTCAAGCTTTTTCCGGTTACTCTTACTTTGGCCGGCATCGGAGGAGCTATTCTCTCGGTAGGAATGGCTGTGGACGCTAATGTTCTTATTTTTGAAAGGCAGAAGGAAGAGAGAAAAGAAGGAGAATCTTTTTCCTATGCTTTGGAAAAAGGCTTTTCCCGGGCCTGGCCTTCAATCAGAGACAGCAATTTTACCACTTTGATTATTGCTTTAATAATGTTTTCCTTTGGAACCAGTTTTGTTAAAGGATTTGCTCTTACTTTAAGTTTGGGCATTTTAGTCAGTTTGTTTTCTTCAATGTTTGTAACCAAAACTTTTCTCAAGAAATTTATTGGAACAAAACTTGAGAAATATAGGAAAATATGGGGATAAAGTTTATAAAATACAGGAAAATATTTTACGGGCTGTCAATTGTTCTCTTTTTGGCTAGCTTAGCCAGTATTGTTGTTTTCGGTTTAAAGCTGGGAATTGACTTTGTCGGAGGAAGTTCTTTGAGCTTTAATTATGAAAAAGAAATTCCCGATTTTCCGGTTCTAAGAGAAGAATTGGAAGAATTTAATTTAGACAATCTTTCTATCCAAAAGCAGGGGGAAAATGGAATTATCTTAAGGATGAAAAATATTGACGAAGAAACTCATCGGAAGATTATGGATAAATTAAACAAGTCAAATAAAATTGAAGAAGGTTCGGAAAGTTTTCAGTCAATCGGCCCAGTTGTCGGAGAGGAATTGAAAGAAAAAACCAAGTTGGTGATAATTGTAGCCCTATTGGCCATTCTTATCTATGTAGCTTTCAGTTTCCGCAAAGTATCTCATCCGGTTAAATCCTATATCTACGGCTTTTCCAGCTTAATAGCTTTGGCTCATGATTTTATCATTCCCTTGGGAGTTTTTGCTTTCTTGGGAAAGTTTTACGGAGTAGAAATTACCATTCCGATTATTACCGCTTTTTTAACGGTTTTCGGCTATTCCATTAACGATTCGGTAGTAGTTTTTGATCGGGTTCGGGAAAATCTGATTAGAACTAAAGCTTCTACTTTTGATTCAGTGGTTGAAAAAAGCCTCAATCAAAGTTTAACCAGGTCTTTAAATACTTCTTTAACCACTTTGCTGGTTTTACTTACTATTTTCTTTTTCGGGGGAGCAACTTTAAAATATTTTTCCTTAACTTTAATTATAGGAATTGCTTTGGGAACTTATTCTTCCCTGTTTTTAGCTACCCCCTTGCTGGCTACTTTCTATAAATGGAAAAACTCTTGACATATAATTATTAGTATGTTTAAATGAAAGAGAATATGAGTGTTAATAAAGTAATCTATTCAAGAATAATAAAAGACCTTCCCCCAAAACAGCAAAAAGTTGTTTTAAGAAGGTTTGGTTTGGAAACCGGCCAGAAAGAAACATTGGAATCAATTGGCCGGAGTTTTGGCATAACTAGGGAAAGAGTTCGCCAGATTGAAGCTGATGCTTTGGAAAGAATTTCTAAAAAAAAGAACGACAAATCTCTCCAAAACATATTCAGCGATATTAAAAACTATTTAGATCAATACGGAGGTGTTAAAAAAGAAGACGTGATTTTGTCTGACTTGGGAAAAGGCAGTTACGATAATTATATTCACTTTTCTTTGGTTATCGGTGATAATTTTCATCATCATTCCGATACTGGAGAAATTTATTCCTTTTGGGCTTCAAGAAAGGACTTAGTTGATAAAGCAAAAAATCTTTTAAATGACTTGATTAAAAATGTTCAAAGAGAAAATCGCTTGCTTGATAAAAAGGAATTCCAAAAAATATCTCCTGAAAAAAATATTAAATTGGTAAATTCTCTTTTGGAAGTTTCCAAGAAACTAGCTAAAAGTCCTTTGGGTTATTTCGGCCTGACCAACTGGCCCGAAGTAAAGCCAAAAGGAGTAAGGGATAGAGCTTATTTGGCTTTAAAGAAAGTTAATAAACCCCTTCATTTTAGGGAAATTGCTGAAGAAGCCGGTTCTATTGAAATTCCTGGAATCGGATTGAAAAAAGCTTATCCTCAAACAGTTCACAATGAATTGATTAAAGATCAAAGATTTGTTTTGGTCGGACGGGGAATGTACGGCTTAAAAGAATGGGGTTATTTACCGGGAACAGTCAAGAATGTTATAGCTAAAATTTTGGAAGGTAAAAATGGTTTAGCCAAGGAAGAAATAGTAAAAGAGGTTAAAAACCAGCGTTTAGTTAAGGAAAATACCATTCTCCTTAATCTTCAAGATAAAAAACTCTTCTCTAAAGATTCACAAGGAAAGTATTATTTGGTATAATAAAACTGTATGTCTTTCCTTGTTTCTGCTTTAAAGATTATCATAATAGCCAGCTCAGTCTTTTTTCTGGTCTTTGCTTATTTTTGCAGCAAATGGACAGATAGAGATATTAAAAAGAGCCGTACTCTCTTAACCGGAGTAACGGTTTCTTTTTTATACACTTTTAAAATTTTTATCTGGAGTTTTCTAATTTTATTTATCATTTCCTTCTTTATAGACAAATCTTTAACTTTTTAATATGGAGAAAATTGTTTCAACAATACTTTTGGTTCTAGAAAAATGGTGGTGGTTTTTTCTGCCTTTAGTTTTGTATTATTTTACTCTTTTTTTCTATAAATGGTGGATTTCCTGGGATGTTTGGGATAAGGAAAAAGAATGGGAAATACTGGAAATTATCCCTCCTGGAGAGATAACCAAGCCCTTCAAAGCTATGGAAAATGTAATGAATGGCTTTTGGGCTGCTTTTCAAAGCACTCCTGATTGGAAAGCCGAATGGTGCGAAGGGGAGCCCAAAGGAGGTTCCAAATGGTGGTCTTTTGAGATTGTTAGCTTTGAAGGAAATGTTCATTTTTATATCAGAATTCCCAAGGATTCTCGGACGACAGTTGAAAGCATTATCTATTCCAATTATCCCGAGGCGGAAATTCTTGAAGCTGAAGATTATACCCAGAAAATGCCTCCCAATCTTCCCAACAAGGAATATGATTTTTACGGAGAAGAATATGCTTTAAAAGAAGATTATGCTTATCCCATTAAAACTTATAAGGATTTTGAACCGGCTAAAACGGAACAAATTGAAGGGGAGAAGAAAATAGACCCCATTTATAATTTATTGGAAGCCTTGTCAAAATTGAATAAAAAAGAGCAGTTCTGGTTTCAAATAATTGCAATTCCTATTAAAGATAAAGATTTTCCCTGGAAAACCCACATTAAAGAAGTGGCTAATAAATTGGCTCAACGCCCAACTAAATCATCCAAGAAGAAAACTATTCCCGGAGAAGCTTTTAATCTTGTTTTTAAAGCTAAGATTCCTTTTGAAGAAGGCGAGGAAGAGAAAGGTAATGCTCCCTATTTTACTCCTCAAGAAAAGGAAATTTTAAGCGAGGTTGAAAACAAAACAGCCAAAAGCGCCTTTAAAACTTCGCTTCGGGCTCTTTATTTTTATCCTTTCGGGAAAAAGTTTGCCCCCCATGCTAAAATTGCTTCTTCTTATTTCGCTAATTTTTCTGATGAAAATATGAATAATATCGCTAAAGAAGTAGCTACCAAGGTTAAATATTTTTTCAAGGAAAGAAGAGTTTTTAAAAGAAAGAGAAGAATGCTGAAGAACTATATCCTTAGATATCCCGGTTCTTTCCCCCAGAGGGAGGGAAAACTTCTGTCTATTCTAAATACTGAAGAATTGACCACTATTTTTCATTTTCCTGTTAAGTCTTCCAATCTACCTCCGGGTATTCCAAGAGTAATGGGTAAGAAAGGAGGTCCTCCTCCCGGTATTCCCACAGAATAATTATGAGTGAAACCAATTTTTTTGCCAAAGCCCTATTTAGAAGTAAAAGGGAAAAATTCGGAATTAGAACCGATGATCGTCGGAGGCATATTTATATCATCGGAAAAACAGGAATGGGAAAGACGGTCTTGGAGAAAAATATGATAATCCAGGATATCCAAGCGGGAAGGGGAGTCGGCTTTGTTGATCCTCACGGAGAGGCAGCTGAAGAAATTCTAGATTTTATTCCCAAAGAAAGGATCAAAGACGTCTTTTATTTTGACCCCGGAGATATTAATCATCCGGTTAGTTTTAATGTTATGGAAGAGGTTGATCCCGAAGTCCGCCATTTGGTAGCCTCGGGTTTAATGGGAGTTTTCAAGAAAATTTGGCCTGATGTCTGGTCAGCGAGAATGGAATATATTCTCCATAATTGCGTCTTAGCTCTTTTAGAATATCCCAATTCCACCTTATTGGGAATCAACAGAATGCTGGCTGATGCCGATTATAGGAAAGAAGTGGTTGAAAATGTTAAAGATCCGGTGGTTAAATCCTTCTGGATTCATGAATTCGGCCGTTACAGCGAAAGATATGAGGTAGAGGCCAGCGCCGCTATTCAGAATAAAATAGGCCAGTTTATATCCTCGCCTTTAATTAGGAATATTATCGGTCAGGAGAAATCCAGTATAGATATCAGGAAAATGATGGATAATGAGAAAATAATTATTCTTAATCTCTCCAAAGGGAAAATAGGGGAAGATGCTTCCAAGCTTTTAGGTGGCTTACTTATTACTAAAATACAGCTGGCTGCTATGAGCCGAGTTGATGTTCCTGAATCTAAGAGAAAAGATTTCTATTTATATGTGGACGAATTCCAAAACTTTGCTACTGAATCTTTTTGTAATATTCTTTCTGAAGCCAGAAAATACCGCTTAAGTTTAACTTTAGCCCATCAATATATTGCCCAAATGGAAGAAGAAGTCAGAGATGCTGTTTTTGGAAACATGGGAACGATTATTTCTTTTCGAGTTGGAGCCGAAGACGCCGAACATCTGGAGAAGGAATTTTACCCCGAATTTACAGTAGAGGATTTTGTTAATCTTCCCAAATATCAGATTTATTTGAAATTAATGGTTGAAGGATTGGCTGGTCGTCCCTTTTCAGCCGAAACTCTTCCCCCTTTTGAAGTTCCCGAAGAATCTTTTAAGGATGAAATAATAGAGCTTTCTCGGAAGAAGTATGCCAATGATCGGAAGGAAGTTGAAGAAAAAATTTCCCAGTGGACCGGTGACTTTATTTTGAAAAGCCCTTCTAAAAAAGTAAAACTTCACGATGCGGTCTGCCAAAAATGCGATAAAAAAATAAAAGTTCCTTTTAAACCTGATCCTAATAAGCCGGTTTACTGTAAATCCTGTTTGAAAGAGGTAAAGGGGGAGAAAGGAGAAAAGAAAAAGGGAGAAAAGAAAAAGGGAGAAAAGAAAAAGGGACTTACTTTTGAAGAAATGCTCATAAAAAATCCCGTTTCTTTTTCTAATAAAAAGAAGTCAAAAAAGAAAGATGTTGACAAGGAGAAATTGAAGAAAGCTTTAAATAAATCCCTTGATGATAAAAAAAGAAAAACTCAAATCGGTGAATTAAAACCGGGTGAGGAAGTAGATTTTGACTAATTATGAAAATAGAAAGCATAAAAAACAATAGCTTTTATAATAGCCGAGTAATTGTTCGAGCTGATTTTAATGTTCCTTTAGAATCAGGAAAGGTGGCTGATGATTTTAAGATAAGGAGAACTATTCCCACCATTAATTTATTGAAGAAAAAAGGAGCAAAAATAATTTTAATCAGTCATTTGGGAAGGCCTCAAAAGATTAAAAAAAAGAAACTTTATTCTCTAAAACCGGTAAAAAAAAGATTGGAAGAACTTTTAGGAGAAAAGATAATTTTTAGTTCCAAATTGAAGGGAAAAAGATTGGAGATTAGGACAAAGAGGTTAAAACCAGGGAAGATAATACTTTTGGAAAATTTAAGGTTTGATAAAGGAGAAGAGAAGAATAACAAAAAATTTACTAAGAAACTTTCTGCTTTAGGAGATTGCTACGTTAATGAAGCTTTCAGTGTTTCTCACCGCAGTCACGCTTCAATTGTTGGTCTTCCGGAAATAATGCCTCACTTTGCTGGACTGGATTTTGAAAAGGAACTGGATTCACTTTCTAAAATAAATAATCCCAAGAGGCCTTTGACCATAATTATCGGGGGAGCTAAAATTGCATCAAAGATAAAAGGGATAAGGAGTCTTTTAAAGATTGCCGATCATATTATTATTGGAGGCCTGGTTGCCGATGTTATTTTAAGGGTTAAGGGGATTCGACTGGGAAAGCCTTGGCCCGACGAAGAAACGATTGAAAATATTAGGAAAATAGAAATCACCAATCCTAAAATTCATCTTCCGGTTGATGTTTTAGCTTCTCCGGAAAAGGGAGACGACTATGTGAGAGAAAGTGCTTTGGGCAGTTTAATGAAAGAAGAAAAGATTTGTGACATAGGTGAAGAAACCATTAAAACTTTTTCCGGTATTTTGGAAGAGAGTAAAACTATTTTTTGGGCCGGGCCTCTCGGTATTTTTGAAGATAAAAGATTTTCCCGGGGGACCAGGGAAATAGCCGAAGTTGTTTCCGATCAGCAACATACTTTCAAAGTAGCCGGTGGGGGTGATACAATCAGAGCAATCAGAGATTTTGGCTTGGAAGAAAAGTTTTCCTTTATTTCTATGGCAGGAAGCGCTATGCTTAGGTATCTCTCAGGTGAAGAGATGCCGGGATTGGAAGCCTTAAAGTAGTTTATGGCAGAGATAAGAAATTTAAGAAAGACAGCCAGGAAAATAAAAGAATCAATTGGCCGGAATTTCGTTCTGATTTCTGACGTTGACTTGGATGGCGTTACCTCCCTTATAATCCTGGAGGAAATCATTAAAAATTTAGGAGGGGAAATAAGTTTAAGTTACTTTCCCGATAGAAATAAGATTGGCTACGGAATTGAAGAAAAAACTCTTGAGTATTTGAAAGATTTTGCTCCCGGTATTTTAATTTTTAGCGACTACGGAACGGCTGAATTCAAGAAAATCAAAAAGCTTCAAAAAATGGGTTTTGAAGTTATTATTATTGACCATCATGAACCTTTGAAAAAAATTCCTCCGGTGGATTTTTTGGTTAATCCCAAACAGCCAAGCGACCGTTATTCCTTTAAGTCCTTGGCTGCCTGTGGCCTTTGTTTCAAGCTGGCCGAGATTGCTTTGGCAGAGAAACTCAAGGGAAAAATGAAAAATAATCTTTTAGAATTGGCTGCTTTGGGGACTTTTGCTGATATGATGCCCCGGAAAGAGGATAATAAAGAGATTATAGAAAAAGGGCTGGAAATTATTTCTTCAAGCAGCCGGCCGGCTTTCAGAGTTTTTTTAGAAAAATTTCCTTTGTCCGAATATTCAATTAAGGAAGTTCTTCAAAAAATGGTCAGTATTTCCCAAGTTAGTGAAATTAAAGACAATATCGCCGAATCCTATCTTTTTTTATCGGCTTCCAGCTTAAAGGAAGCGGAGGCAATCTTAGAAAGGCTTTTGGAAAAATCGGAAAAGAGGAGGAAAATAACAGCTGATTTGGTTGACTTGTTTTCTCAAAAAATAAAGGAGGATCAAAAATTTATTTTCCAAGGAGGTCCGGAAACACCCTTTTCTCTAACCGGTTCCTTGGCCAGCCGTCTTTCTTCAAGATTCAAAAAACCAACCTTTATCTTTGGGGAAAAGGGAAATAGGGCAGTAGGATCAATTAGAACGCCCAAGGAAATAAACAGCTTGGAAGCTTTGAAAAAATGCTCCCGGTTTTTTATCACTTTTGGAGGCCATCCTCAAGCTTCCGGCTTCACTATTGAAAGTAAAAATTTGAATAAATTAAAAAAGTGTTTGGAAAAACACTTTCAAAAAATATGAAGAAATTAGATATTTACATTGACGGCGGTTCTCGGGGCAACCCCGGACCTTCAGCTATAGGAGTAGTTTTTTTTGAAGGAAAGAAAGTTTTAAAGGAGTACTCTCATTATTTGGGAAAAGCCAGCAATAACGAAGCCGAATATCAGGCTCTTATCTTTGCTCTCAAGAAAGCTAAATCTTATTTCGGCAAAAAAAAAGTAAAAGATCTTCCGATTGAAATTTTTTCCGATTCCAAACTCTTAGTCAAGCAAATGAAAGGGGAGTATAAAATAAAAGAGCCGAATATTCAGAAGCTTTTTATTGAAGCTTGGAATTTAAAAATTGATTTTAAAAAACTGAAATTTACTTTGGTCTCCAGGGATGAAAATAAAAGAGCTGACCGCTTAGTCAACCAAGAATTGGACAGTCAGCGAAAATTGTTTTAAAAAACCAGCAAACCTATAAGCCGAATTCTGTTAAAAACAGCCATTTATCTGGGACAAAGATTACTCTTTGCCTCTAGCGAACCACTTATTGCTGATTTCTAAAGAAGATACAACGTTTCTATCTTCTTTTTAATCAGCTTTGTTCTTGCACCCAATAAGGATTTAGCCGTTTCATCCCAATTTTTCAATTGGGCTCATCCTCTTTGAGGATGCCCTTCTTTTTTCAAAGTCGGGCGTCTCTGTTCGCACCTCTATCCTTTCGGACGACGGGTGTTACCCGCTATTTTTTTAACTGAACCTTAGTTCAGTGGGTGTTCGGACTTTCCTCTTCTCTAATGAGAAGCGGCTGTTCAGTTTGCTGGCCTTTTTATTTTAGCTAAATTATTTTCTTTTGTCAATAGTTTCTTTATCTTAAAAATTTGTTAAGATGAATAAACATGATTGCTAAATTGCTTCACTCTAAAGCGAATAAAATCAATCTAGCTGCTTTTATTTTAGGAGTTTCTGCTCTTTTGAGCAGAATTTTGGGTTTTTTCCGGGATAATTTTTTGGCTAACTTTCTAACCAAAACGGAAACAGATATTTATTTTACCGCTTTCAGAGTTCCTGATTTTCTCTATGCCGTTCTCATTACCGGAGGTATAATTGCCGCTTTTCTTCCGGTTTTTTCCGAAACTTTTAAAAATAACAAGGAAAAAGCCTGGGATTTGGCCAGCAATGTTCTTTCTGTTTTTTTGGGTTTTCTTTTGCTGATTTCTTTGATTTTAGCGATCTTTACTCCTCTTCTTCTTAAAGTAATTGCTCCTGGTTTTCAGGAGGCCCAGCGGGAAACTACAGTTACTCTAACCAGAATAATGTTTTTAAGCCCCATTCTTTTGGGGATTTCGGCGATTTTCTCTGGAGTATTGAGGCATTTTAATTTGTTTTTGGCCACTGCCTTAGCTCCCATTTTCTACAATCTGGGAATTATCAGTGGAATTATATTTTTTAAAAATATTTTTGGTTTACCCGGCCTGGCCTGGGGTGTTATTTTGGGAGCCCTGCTTCATTTATTAGTTCAGTTACCTGCTCTTTTGAAGTCAGGATTTTCCTTTAGATTCTCTTTTAATTTAAAAAAACCAGCTCTGAGAAAAATATTTTATTTAATGGCTCCAAGAACCGTAGGAGCGGCCGCTTATCAGATAAATTTGATTGTTATTACAGCCATTGCTTCAACCTTATCTTTCGGAGCAATAAGTATTTTTAATTTTGCCAACAATATTTATCATGTTCCCATAGGTCTGATAGGTGTTTCCTTTGCCGCTGCCGTTTTTCCTTTTTTAACCCGTAGTTATGCTAATATATCCCTTAATTTAAAAAGAGGAAAAGAACAATTTCAAAACAAATTTCAATCCACCTTCTCTAAAATTCTTTTTTTTATTGTTCCTGTCAGTTTTTTAATTTTTCTTCTCCGAGCCCATATCGTCAGAATTATTTTAGGCACTTCTCTTATAGGGGAAGGATTGTTCGGCTGGCTTCAGACCCGCTTAACAGCCGCTTCTCTCGGGGTTTTTTCCATTAGCTTATTTGCCGCTGCTTTAATTCCATTTTTAGCCCGAGTTTTTTTTGCTGTTCAGGATACCAAGACGCCGGTTAAAATCTCTCTGATTGCTATGCTTCTTAATATTTTATTCTGTTATTCTTTTGTCCGGCTTTTGAGTTTTCCTAATTTTTTCAATAATTTTATTGTTAATTTGCTCAAACTTAAAGGGATAACCGATATTGCTGTTGTCGGTTTGCCTTTAGGCCTTTCTCTGGCTACTATTGTTCAATTTTTCCTTTTAATTTCTGCTTTGAAAGAAAGATTTAATTTTAAGAAGGTTGCTTCCAGTTTTAAAAAAATCCTCATTGCCTCTCTCTTAACCGCCTTTATCTGTTATCTTTTTCTGAATTTATCCGCTTTGATTTTCAACACCAGCCGAGTTTTGGGAATTTTCGGCCAAATAATGACCACTCTCTTTTTATCCGGTTTATGCTACTTGTTTTTAGCCCATAAGTTCGGTTTAGATGAGATGAAAAGCACTATTCGTTTTTTAAGAAGAAACAATGCTCGAAAAAATACGTAATTTTTCCATAATTTCCCATATTGACCATGGTAAATCAACCTTGGCCGACCGCTTTTTGGAGATAACCAAAGCTGTTGCCGGAAAGGATATGCATGAACAATATTTGGATTCCATGAGCTTGGAAAAAGAAAAGGGGATTACCATAAAAATGCATCCCGTAAGAATGTTTTATGGAGATTATCTTTTAAACTTGATTGATACTCCCGGCCACGTTGATTTTTCTTATGAAATTTCCCGGGCTTTGGCCTGCGTGGAGGGAGCAGTTCTTTTAGTTGATGCCAGCAAGGGTATCCAAGCCCAGACCCTCTTTAATCTAGAAGAGGCTAAAAAGCAGAATTTAAAAATTATCGGAGCAGTCAACAAAATTGACCTTCCCCAGGCTGAAGTTTCAAGAACCAGGAAGGAATTAGCCTCGGTTTTAAATCAAGAAGAATCGGAAATTCTTGCTCTTTCGGCTAAAACCGGCCGAGGAACAAAAGAATTGCTGGAAAAAGTTATTAAAGAAATTTCTTCTCCTCAAGCTGGCGGAAAACTGGCTCAATCATTGGTCTTTGACTCTCAATACGACCCCTTTTTCGGAGTAACGGCCTTTTTAAGAGTTTTTCAGGGTGAGTTTAAAAAAGGAGATAAAGTTTATTTAATCAAACAGGATTGCCCGGCCGAAGCCAAGGAAATTGGAGTCTTTACTCCTAAAATGAAATCAACCGGAAAACTCAAAGAAGGAGAAATAGGCTATTTAAAGACAGGGATAAAAGAGCCCGGGAAAGTGAAAGTGGGAGATACTCTAGTTGATTATTCTCGGAGAGCTGATTCTCTGCCGGGCTATAAGGAGCCTCAACCGATGCTCTATATCACTGTTTACCCTAGGGATTCTCGGGATTTTGCTGACCTGGAAAAAACCTTGGAAAAACTGAAGCTGAACGATCCTTCTTTAGAATTTCAGCTTGAATCTAAAAACATTCTGGGCCAGGGTTTTAAGATAGGTTTTTTGGGGTCCCTCCAAGCCGAGATTATTCTTCGGAGAATTAGAGAGGAATTCGGCTTGGAGATAATTTCCACCTCGCCCCAAGTAATATTCAAAGTTATTTTGGAGGGAGAGGAAAGGGAAGTATCTTCTCCAGAGAAATGGCCTGATCCAGCTAGAATTAAAGAAGCCCAAGAACCTTGGGTAGAAATTGAAATGATTACTCCCAACAGCTACTTCAATTCAGTTTTTAAAGTTCTCCAAAGTTTTCAGTTTGATTTAATTTCCAGCCATAATCTAAGTTCAACTAAAACTCTCTTAAAAGTTGAAGCTCCGCTCAGAGAGATAATTAGCGGAAAATTTTATGATGCCGTAAAAAGTTCCACTCAGGGCTATGCTTCTTTCAGTTTTAAACAAATTGGTTTCAAAAAAGAAGATTTAATCAAAGTTGATTTCCTAATAGCCGGAGAGAAGGAAAACTGCTTTTCCCGAATAACTCCCCGGAGCAAGGCTTTTTCCGAAGCCAAGAAATTCCTCCGAAAATTGAAGGAAGTTATTCCTGCTCAACAATTTTCTTTGGCTCTTCAGGCAGCTGTCGGGGGAAAAATAATAGCTCGGGAGACAAAAAAAGCTTTAAGAAAAGACGTTACCGCTTCTCTTTATGGAGGTGATGTTACTCGGAAAAGAAAATTACTGGAGATTCAAAAGAAAGGCAAAAAGAAGATGAAAGAAAAAGCTAAGGTCAATCTTCCTTCGGAAGTCTACTTCAAGCTATTGAAATATTAGAAAAAGTTTTTTTTAATAAAAAACAGGGCCGATTGTCCAGAGAATCATACTAATTACTAGAATAGCGACAATAATTATCCAAACCAATTTAAAAATTTTTAATCCTTTCATTATTTTCTATGTTATCATTTTTTTCCAACAATAAAAAGAAAACGCTGCTTCTTTTTGGAGTCGGTTTTCTTTTCATCTTTCTCCTTTTTCTTAATTTTAAAATAATGACGAAAAGAAGTTATTTAGATAAAAAAGTTTCAATTCTTCAAGAAGAAATGGATGCTTTGAAAAGTAGAAAAGAAGTTCTTTCTATGAGAATAGGTCTGATTGGCGAAAAGGATCATTTGGAGAAGATGGCTCGAGAAGAATTCGGCTTGAAAAAAGAAGGGGAAAAGGTGGTAGCTATGCCCCTGTTGGCTGGCCGGAAAAGTACTTCTTCCGAAAACGTTTCCCCTAAAAAGAGTTTTTGGCAAAAATTTCTTGATATTTTTAAATAGAGCGAGTGTAGTACAGTGGCAGTACATAACCTTCCCAAGGTTAAAACGCGGGTTCGATTCCCGTCACTCGCTATGATAAAAACCATATATTTTCCCGGCTGTTAAAAGAACAACCCTTTCTTCAAGGGGAGAATATGAATTAACCGAAGCCCTTGCTCTTTTAAAAGTCAAACTGGTTTTGATTGAAGATTACCGGCTGACTTTCAGTCGGCCGGATGATATTATTAAGATGGAAAGATTTTTAGATTCCGCCCCTTTAGCTTAGTGGCAAAGCAGTGCTTTCGTAAAGCACCGACATCGGTTCGATTCCGGTAAGGGGCTTTTATTTCCCCTCAATTATAGTAAAATAATAAAAATGCTAACTGATTTAAAAGAAGAAATAAAAAAACTGGATAAAGCTGTCAGTTCTTTAAAGGAAAATATAGAAACTGATGAAGGGAAGTTAAAAGAGCTCAGAGAGAAAATCAGCCAGCCAGATTTCTGGCAGAATCAGGAAGAAGCTTCCAAAATTCAACAGCAATTTTCCCAGCTGAAGGAAAATATTGATACTTTGAAGAATTTTGAAAGGGAATTGGAAGATTTGAAGAAATTAATTGATTTAGTGGAGGAAGATTCTAAAGAGGAAGAGAAATTGTGGTCCGATTTAAAGGAATTAAAGGATAAAATTGAAGAGAAATCCCGGGAAGTTTATCTTTCGGGAAAGTACGATGCCAACTCGGCTATTTTAACCATTCAATCGGGAGCCGGGGGAAGAGATTCCGAAGATTGGACATCCCTTCTTTTAAGAATGTATCAGAGGTTTGCTGAAAGAAGGAATTTTAAAACTAAAATAATCCATCAGAAGTTCGGGGAAGGAGGAGGACCAGAAGGGAGAATTGGAATAAAGGAGGTTTCTTTGGAGATAAAGGGAAAATTCAGTTTCGGACTTTTAAGAGGGGAAAATGGAATTCACCGTTTAGTTAGAATCTCGCCTTTTTCTTCAAAAGGCCTAAGACACACCTCTTTTGCCAAGGTAGAGGTTTTACCCGAAATAGGCCGAAAAACCGCCTCAGAAGTCAAAATAAGGCCGGAGGATTTAAAAATAGAAACCTTTCGGGCTTCCGGTCCCGGAGGCCAATATGTCAACCGCCGGGAATCGGCAGTAAGAATAATCCATTTACCAACTGGGATAAAGGCGGAATCCCAATCGGAAAGGTCCCAGGGGGCCAACCGGAAGATTGCTAAAAATGTTTTAGTTTCCAAGTTGGTAGCAAAAAAAGAAAAAGAGAAAAAAGAAAAAATGAATAAAATAAAAGGAAAGAATGTTTCAGCTGAATTCGGAAACCAAATCCGCTCTTATGTATTTCACCCCTATCAAATGGTTAAAGATCATCGGACTAATGTTCAGTCTTCCAATATTGACTCGGTTTTAGATGGGGACTTGGATAATTTTATAAAAGAAGAGATAAAACTGTGATAAAATTCAAAGATGTTTCTAAAATATATTATTCCCGCGATAAAGCCATCCAGGCTCTTTCAAATGTTTCTTTTGATATTGAAAAAGGAAGTTTTGTCGCTATTGTCGGAAAATCCGGAGCTGGCAAAAGCACCCTAGTCAAACTTTTAATTGCCGAACAGAAACCGACCAAGGGAGATGTTTTATTCAAGGAAAGAAGAGTCCATAATATGGACAGGCATAGCCTCCAGGATTTAAGAAGAACCATAGGAGTTGTTCATCAGGACTATAAGCTGATTGATTTTAAAAATGTCAGGGAAAATGTTAATTATGTTATGGAAGTGATTGGAGCCAACAATGAGGATATCTCCAGAGATGTTCCCCAGGTTCTTGATATTGTCGGTCTTTCCGAACGGGAAGATAATTTCCCTTATGAATTATCGGGAGGGGAGAAACAAAGATTGGCCATTGCCCGGGCTCTTTGCCATCGGCCGGAGATAATTGTGGCTGATGAGCCAACCGGCAACTTGGATATTTACAATACTTTTGAAATAATCAATCTTTTGAAAAAGATTCACAGAAGGGGAACCACTATTGTCCTAGCCACCCATAACAAGGATATTGTTGATAATTTGGAGCAGAGAGTTATAACTTTAGAGAAAGGAAAGCTGATAAACGACAGCGAAAAAGGCAAGTTTATACTTTAAAATATGCTGGAAAATTTAAAAAGAGTTGTAAAATTCGGTTTCCAGAGTTTCTCCCGCCACAAGGGTTTATCCCTTCAGGTTATTTTTATTATGGTAATAGCCATTTTTTCTTTGAGTTCCCTTCTTATCTTTAGAGAAGTAAGTTCTTTTTTAATCGGAGAAGTTCAAAGAAAAGTAGATATCTCTGTTTACTTTACTAAAGAAACAGCTGAAGAGGAAATTTTGAAAGTTAAAGAGGAACTCTTTAACTTTTCGGGGGATATAAGGGAAATAGAATATATTTCCCGAACCAAAGCCCAAGATAAATTTCTTCAAAGGCACGGCAAGGACACTCTCTATCTTAAAGCTCTTGATAAAATAGGGAACAACCCTTTCTTAGCTTCTTTGGACATTAAAGCTTCTAATCCTGGAGCTTATGCCCAGATATCGGATTTTCTCAGCCAGGGCCCTTTTAAAGATTTAGTGGAGAAAGTTTCCTATTTTCAAAATGAGGAGGTTATTAATAAGTTATTCGGCTTGACGGAAGGAATAAAGAAAGGGGGTTTGGTTTTCAGCGGGATTTTAATAGTTTTAGTTTTTCTAATTACTTTTAATACTATTAAGTTAACCATATTTGCCTTAAAGGATGAAATTTCAACTATGAAGTTGGTTGGAGCTTCCGATTGGTTTGTAAAAGGGCCCTTCTTGATTCAAGGGCTTCTCTACGGCTTATTTTCCTTATTAATAGTTGACCTCTTATTTTTGTTGATCTTTGGCTTTCTAAGTGCTGATCTCAAAGAATGGCTCTTTGGCTTTGACTTGCTGAATTATTTTGGAAGTAATTTGCCTCTTTTGATATTATGGCAGATATTATTCAGTTTGATATTAGGAGGATTTTCTTCTTATTTAGCGGTTAGAAAGTACTTAAAAATTTAATTGCCGGGTCGTCTAATGGTAGGACGCCAGGTTCTGGTCCTGGTAATTTAGGTTCGAGTCCTAACCCGGCAGCTAACTTGAGAGCGGTTCGAAAAACCGAGAGGTCTAAATATTTATTTGGTCTACTAATTAAACAATTATAAAAATTTTAAAGATGAGAAAATCCCCAAAATTATTTTTGAAAGAATCTCGTTTAAGATCATTAATAAAAGCTTTTATTTATCGATTTATAGCCACAGTTGGAACAGGTATTTTAATTTGGTTTTTCACTAAAGATATTAGAGGAACAATTTCGATCACAATTGTTGTTCAAGTTTTTTTGATAATTTTTTATTATCTCAATGAAAGAGTTTGGAATAAAATTAATTGGGGAAAACAAATTAAAGAGGAATAATTTATTCCGTTTAACGCATCATTTCTTAGCTTTAGAAACGCCTGAGATCTCTCTTAAAATCTTGGTTCCAGTAATAATATCAAAGAGAAAAATATAACTTAGAGAAGCGATAATAACTCGATAAAAAGAAATTATATATCAAAGCTCCTAAATGTTTATTGTTTAGGAGTTTTTAGTGTGTTTAAAGTTTAGAATATAATTGTTTAAAGTTTAGTTGTAGTATTTTTCAATAAATGTTAGAATAATTATATGAGCAGGAAGGTAAAGTTTGAAAATTATAAATCATATCATGTTCTAAATAGAGGAATTAACGGCAATCCTGTTTTTTTAGATAAAGAAGATTACTATCGTTTTATTTATCTTTGGTATGCTTGTAATCACGGCAGGCCTAAAATTAATCTTTGGAGGAAAGATATTGGCAAATTGGCCGATTCAATCCTTAAAGGGGAGGAGATTGATCTTATAGAAGGGAAACATGATCCTATCATTGGAGTTTCAACGGTTTGCTTAATGCCCGATCACTTCCATTCAATTATTGTTCAGAAAGCCGATAGGGGAATATCTACTTTCTTTCAGAAATTGGGTACAGCTTATACCAAATACTTTAATTGGAAGTATAAGAAAAGAGGAAAGCTTTTTCAGGGCCCTTTTAAGGTTGCTCCGATAAAGGATGTAAATTACCTCTTAAGGGTGTCTCGATACATTCACCTTAATCCTTTGGATGTTTTCCAACCTCAATGGCGGGAAGAGGGGGTAAAGAATTGGGAGAAATCGATTAAATTTCTAATGAATTATCAATTTTCCAGCTTACCCGATTACTTTGGCATAAGAGATTCAAATTTAATAACTAATAAGGACTTAAACAATCTCTTTTTTTCCAGTTCTCCAGGCGAGGATAAAATAAATTATTTGGATTTTCTCATAGAATGGGAGAAAAAAGAATTAAAATCACTCAAATCCCTTATTCTAGAATAATAATCTAAAGCTTTTAGCCCCTTAATAAGGGGTTTTTAGTTATCCGATAGGGGGTTAACCGATAGGGTTAATCTGAATTAGTTTTTGTTTCTTTTATTAAAATTTTCTCCTCTGTTTAAAATTTAAAAAATAGGCTATCCGATAGGTTTATCCGATAGTCTAAAGTTATCCACAACCAGGCTATTGACAGCCATTTTGGCCTGTAAGATAATATAATCAGTAATGTATATCATTAATGTATAAAATGGCGGGAAACCAAGATACAAGTAAATATATCCCTCTTAGGAAAGCAGCTGAAATGTGTGATCACTCACAGGACTATTTGAGTTTAAGAGCCAGGCAGGGAAAATTAAAAGCTAAAAAGATTGGAAGAAATTGGGTCACCACCAAAGAGTGGTTATTTGAGTACTTAGAGAGGGTAAAAAAATATAATAACAAGATAAAGAAAAAAGAAAATATCAAGAAAACACCGGAGGAAAAGATTAAGAAGAAAACGAACAAACCTAAGCCATCACAAGCAAGGCCCAGGGCGCAAAAAGTCGCCGTCTGGGCCTTGACCTTTATTTTAATTACCACTAGTGTCGCTTTTGGTTTTCCTCATTTAAAAGCTCAAGCTAATAAGGTTGTTGAATTTTTAGCTGAGGATGAGGAAAAGATAATTGCTGATATAAGAGAATTTAGTTCGGATTTTCAGGAAGATATTATTAGATATACCGGAGATATTTCTAAAGGTTTGAAATTTTTTACCAATAACTTTAAAGAATATCTTGATAAGGATGTTACTTTAGTTCGCAGTTTTTTTAAAAATGCTTTTGATACTTCTAAGGATTTTGTTTTGGGAATTAAGAATAGTTTGGTTAAATTATTCTCTTCACCGGCTGAAAAAGGAAAAGATTTTGTTGAGAAGTCAGATGAGTTTAAGGAATCTCTTTCTCAAGAAAGAAAGGAGGTTGGGAAAAATATCTTCAGTTTTTTTAAAACAATCTATCAAACCACTTCAAACTCCCTGGTAAGTGCCTATAAGTTTTTGGTTAGGCCCTGGACCCAGCCCAGCTTGGAGAATGAATTAGTAAAGCAAATTCTTGAAGGGAGAGATGTTTCCCAGGAAGATTTCAATAATCTCAAAAAGGAAGTGAGAAAATTGAGAGAAGAGGGGATAGTGGCAAAGGAACTGGTTAAGGAGGTTAAAAAGGTGACTCAAATTAAGGAGATTAATGATATTACTAGGAAGATAGTTGAGATAAGCGGTCAGAATTTAAGGAAGATAAACAACCAGCTGGCTGAAATTAGAGAATGGGAAGAGGATATAGAAGAGCTTCAGAAGATTACCAAGAAGCTGAAATCCGCTCCGGCTCAAACTCAGGTAACCACCGCTCCCGTCTATATCGGTTCCCAGGGAGTCCAAGTTGACGGCACCGGTAATTTCAGTTCATTGTCCGTTTCCGGTTCGGCCGGAATAAACAACCTTGGAGTAGGTAGTTCGGCTACTATCGGTAGTGATGCTTCTGATAGTTTTGTTGTCCATGCTACCTCTAAATTTACTTCACCAGTAACTTTGGAAGGCTCGCTGGGTTCAAAATCTCTTTCTGTTTCTGGAGGAGGCAGTTTTGGAGGTAATGTTTCCGTTGGCGGTGATTTAAGCGTATCGGGCGGCACTGATATTAGCGGCAGTCTTTCTGTTTCTTCAACTTCAACTCTTTCTACCACTACTATTACTCGGTTAGCAGTAGGGACAACCAGCCCGGATGGAATCTTTGAAGTAGCTTCTTCCAGCGGCGACAGTTTTTTGTTTGTAGCTGAAGATGGGAATATCGGTATTGGAACAACTACTCCTGATTATAGGTTGGAGGTAATAGGGGATGGAAGATTTTCCAATGATCTTTTAGTTGACGGTTCTTTAAATATTTCAGGAACGACTACTTTTTTTGGTAATTTGATTCCCGGAGCTGACGATTCCTATAATCTAGGCAGTGACGGGAAGAGATGGAAGAACTTTTTCTTAAACTCCGGTTCAATCCATATCGGCACTTCCACCGACCAAACTATTCTTTCCTATTCAACAACTTCCTCTTATCTTTCTTTTGATATTAATGCCACCTCAACTGTTACTGACCCCGAGTTTGTAATGACCGACCTTGGAAGATTGGGAATTGGAACGACAACTCCTCAGTCAATGCTGGAAATTATCAGTTCGGGAACAACCAGTTTAAGTTCAGCTTTAAATATTAAAGATTCCACCAATTCTTCCTTATTCTATATCGGAGATGACGGAAAGGTTGGCATTGGAACTAATTCTCCCGATGTTAATTTTCAGATAGGGACAACCACTCCCGATCATATCTCCGGACTTTGGGATGCCTTCATCTCTGGAGCCTTGGAGGTGGATGGAAACCTCTTTCTTGATTCCAATCTCTCGGTAGCGGGAACAACATCTCTCTTGGGAACAACCACCTTCAGTGGTCATCTTCTCCCTTCAGCCAATGACACTTATGACCTAGGTTCCGACACCAAGAGATGGAGAGACATCTTCCTTGGTTCCAACACTCTTTCCATTGGAACTTCCAGCAATGAATATCTCCTC